>Ga0194127_10000034_pt1 | contig 179457 bp, 147 predicted proteins | sample TA2KigC100mmetaG_FD_148624 | JGI IMG/M metagenome (GOLD analysis project Ga0194127, IMG submission 148624) | Freshwater microbial communities from Lake Tanganyika, Tanzania - TA2015036 Kigoma Deep Cast 100m | ecosystem: Environmental > Aquatic > Freshwater > Lake | place: Tanzania: Lake...
TTTTGCCGTTACGGTTCCCTTCACCGCACCGAAGAAAACAATGTTGTTGCCAGCCGTTGTGCTGAAGTTTGCGCCGGTGATCGTCACCGTTGTGCCAATGGGGCCGGACTTCGGCGTGAAATCAGCGATCGTCACGACTGGAGATGCAGCGCCTGTCGTCGTGAATCTCCAACTTCCCGAGAAGCTGCCCCACCCGACAGAATTCCCTGCACGCACGCGCCAGTAGTACGTTGTGCCGTTCACCAAAGGACCGACGGACTTTGATGTCTCGGTGATAGTGGAGTCATCAACAACAGTCGCAAGGAATGAAGAACTCGTCGACACCTGCAACCGGTATCTCGTGGCGTCGAGAGCGGCATTCCATTGGAGCGTGAGCGTGGATGGTTGATCGATTTGTCCGTCGGCAGGTGAGTTTAGCGTCGGCGCTGCCGGCGTCTCATGGACATAAGGGACGTTGAGTCTGTAGATCGTGAATTGGTCATCCTGAGCAAACCAGAGGCTTTCGCCGTCCCATGCAACGTACCCGGTACCGTTGGACGACGCATTCGGAACAGCGGCACTGTACACTAACTGGCCGATCGTCGAGTATTTGCTGATGACGCTCTTGTGCCCGATCCAGAGGTTTCCCCCATCGTACGAAAGGGAGTTCGGTCTAGCAAAGCTTATGCTCACTCCGAAATTAAGGAGTGCTTTTCCATCACGCGTATGTTTGTACACCAACGAACTGTTATAGTCACTCACCCAGAAGTACTTCCCATCCCAATCGAATCCACTCAGCGCCCAGTGGTAGACCCGCAACGTATCCATCGGCTTCCCGAGTGTGTCGACTTTTATCTTGTTGCCTACATCGATCCAGAGACCGGTGCCATCCCAGCTTAGGTCGCCATCGGGATAGCCGGGATAAACGTAAGTGTGAAGCACATTCCCTGAGGTATCCATCTTGAAGACGTTTTTCAAGTTGTCGACCATCCACAAATGGCTTCCGTCCCATGCTAACCCGATCGGCCTGCTTCCGGGTGAACTGAACGATTTTCTTACGGCGACGGTGGAGTAATCCGGGGCCGGGATAGTGCTGAAGCTAAACGTAGAAGAGTATGCACTCCAGCCTGAGGCGTTCTTTGCCCGCACCCGCCAGTAGTGTGTCCGGTTATTTTGTAGCGGGCCGGCCTGACGTGATGTTGCCGTGATTGTCGTGTCGTCGAAGACTGTTGTAGAAAACGACGAGCTTTGCGAGACCTGCAAGTGATACGCGGTTGCGCCCGAGGTGGCGGACCAGGCCAGCGTGGGGCGGGTGTTTTGGTTTGTTGATCCGTTAGTAGGAGATGAAAGCGTTGGAGCGGTTGGAGGCGCAGCAACAGTTGTAGTTAAGCTGACGATTGATCCTCGCGAAGTTTCCACGCTGTTCTGACCAACAACTCTATAGTAATATGTGGTATTCGCTGACAGCCCGGACAGATTGGCCGAAACAGAGACAGCAGTTGTGCCCGAGCCTATGGATTGAGCGGTAGTAGCGGTAAAGGTGGAAAGCGTGCTGCTCGTTCCCCACTCAAAGTAGGCCGTTGTGGCCACTCCATTCGGGTTCACACTCCCATTTAGCGTTGCCGAGCTCGACGTCACGGAACTCGCTGCACTGCTCGTCACCGTCGGTGCGATCGCGGGGCCGATGACGTTCCTCAACACCGAAACCGTGCTGGCGCTCTCATTCGCCACCGCAAGGTCGGGCTTCGCATCTCCATCGATGTCACCAACGGCGACGCTCCCAGGCCCGTTACCTGTCACATAGTCCACTTTCGATGCAAAGGAAATCGTGCCGCTTGTGCTCGTGTTTCGGAAGACCGAAACCGTGTTGCTGCTATAGTTTGTCACCGCAAGGTCGGGCTTCTCATCACCATCCAAGTCCCCAATGGCGACGCTCAAAGGATCGGTCCCTGTGGCATAATCCACTTTCGATGCAAAGGAAATCGTGCCGCTTGTGCTCGTGTTGCGGAAGACCGAAACCGTGCTGCTGCTATAGAATCCCACCGCAAGGTCGGGCTTCCCGTCACCATCCACGTCCCCGATGGCAACGCCCCAAGGATTGGTGCCTGTTGGAAAATCAATTTTTGCTGCAAACGAGATTGTGCCGCTTGTGCTCGTGTTGCGTAAGACCGAAACCGTGCTGCTGCCATTGTTTGCCACCGCAAGGTCGGGCTTCTCATCACCATCCAAGTCCCCAATGGCGACGCTCAAAGGATTAGTCCCTGTGCCATAATCCACTTTCGATGCAAACGAAATCGTGCCGCTTGTGCTCGTGTTGCGTAAGACCGAAACCGTGTTGTTACCCCAATTCGCCGCCACAAGGTCGGGCTTCCCGTCTCCATCCACGTCTCCAATGGCGACGCTCACAGGCCCGCTACCTGTCGCATAGTCCACTTTCGATGCAAACGAGATTGTGCCGCTTGTGCTCGTGTTGCGTAAGACCGAAACCGTGCTGCTGTTCACATTCGCCACCGCAAGGTCGGGCTTCCCATCTCCATCGATGTCACCAACGGCAACGATCCGAGGATTGCTCCCTGTCGCATTGTCCACTTTCGATGCAAACGAAATCGTGCCGCTTGTGCTCGTGTTGCGGAAAACCGAAACCGTGCTGGCGCTCTCATTCGCCACTGCAAGGTCGGGCTTACCATCTCCATCCAAGTCGCCAATGGAGACGCTCAAAGGAGTGCTCCCTGTCGTATAGTCCACCTTCGGAAGAAACGAAGAAGAGGTTATCGCACCACCGCCGGGGAAGGTGACAATGAAGGGCAGCCGCGAGTAACCCGTGAGACCGTTTACAGTCACAGTAATGGGCTGGTAGGTTGCACCGGTCGGTACGGTCACACTTAGCGAAGTCGAAGTGGCTGCCGTTACGGTTCCCTTCACCGCACCGAAGAAAACAATGTTGTTGCCAGCCGTTGTGCTGAAGTTTGCGCCGGTGATCGTCACCGTTGTGCCAATGGGGCCGGAGGTTGGAGAAAACGAAGAGATCGTTGGAACTTGTGCTGCAGCAATGCTGAAACCACAAACGAACGTGAGAATACCGATGCGGTATGCAAGGATTTGATGGACGCTCCTCATAACTGACCCCTCCCCGTTACCGACCGGTCGTTTCATAATAGCTAGGCGTCATGATGACGTGCGTCATTGGCGCAACGTGATGACTCCGATACGCCGGAATTTCTTCCACCAGCTTCGATAGAAATACCAATACTGGCTTCCGACATCGGTGATCGCCAACACATGTTTCGTTGGTGGAGTCCTTTTCCGTACTATGTACTGAATTGCAGGTCATTAGTATCCATGGCTTCGTTTCCTGTGGAACGGAGACTGCCTTCTGTGCGACAAGAAACAAACGAGCTTATGCTAGCAGGATGAACAGCTTTGAGATTCTTGGACACAGTTGGCAGAACCGCAGGAGATCTGGGACAGACAAAGAAGAATGGAATCCGGGATAGGCGACGCATCAACTGAATCCTCCGTTGTGTTCTGATTCAGTATTGAGATGATGCGAGAATTCGAGGAAGATCGGCCGGCAGCAAACTCCCTTCAACGATCGTCCCCGGTTGGGGAAGTCTTTGAATCACCACATTCTATCGAAACGGCTCGAAAAAAGCAACATGTCGGGCGAGTGGGGGCTTGTCGTTCCCAGCGGTTAGGATGATCAGGGGATCACGCCTCGTTAGAAGTCCGCATGTCTATTGGATGGGATTCCTCGAAGGAGCGGATTCCGAGGTTGTCCAAAAAGGAGCAACTGTCATTCTTCGTCCCACTTGGGAAGCAGTGGGACTCAGAATGACTTTTTGGTAAGCCTCGACAGCCAGGCTGGAAAGACAGGGGTAAGTCAGATGCCCCGCCTTCAGCAGGCAACGGCATTCACGGAAACGTCTGGGACAAAACCTCAATCCGCATATGTCATTGCGGGCTCGACCCGCAATCTGCAACTCTCCCCGCTGGGCTTCCGAGTGGAGCGGATTCCGAGGTTGTCCAAAAAGGAGCAGCTGTCATTCTGAACGGAGCAAAGCGGAGTGAAGAATCTGCTTTTTTGAATCAGATTCTTCGTCCCACTTGGGAAGCAGTGGGACTCAGAATGACTTTTTGGTCAGCCTCGACAGCCAGGCCGGAAAGACGAGGGCAAAAGGTTGAAAAGTGGGGAAGACTTCTAGTTCTCGCGTGTAATCACGAAATCGACGAATTGGAGGAGAGAATCTTTCGCGGGAGAGTCTGAGATGGCGGTGAGGTCAGATCTCGCGAGGTCGGCGTATTCTTCGGCTTTCGCGAGAGAATAATCAATTCCACCGTTGGTTCGCGCGAAATCGACTATCCAATCAACTTCCTTTCGCTTCGCGCCGTTCTTGACAATCGTTAACGCTTTGCGGGCGTCCGCGCGATCGGCAACGGTCAACGCATGGATGATGGGAAGGGTCAGTTTTTTTTCTTTCACATCGATTCCGGTGGGCTTCCCGATGATGCTGCGGTGACCGAGATAGTCAAGCAGATCGTCGCGAATCTGGAACGCCATCCCCACATGCTCCCCAAACTGTCGCAAGAGCCGCCGCTTCTCGTCATCTTCCGTCGTACTCGCGGCGCCGATATCGGTGCACGTCGAAAGCAATGATGCCGTCTTGTCGGCGATAATCTTGAAGTAGGTCGGCTCATCAATGTTCAACTGCCGGCTTTTCTGAATCTGCAGTAATTCTCCTTCACTCATTCGCTTCACCGCGTTGGAGGTGGAATGGAGGAAGTAGTAATCCTTGTTCTCGAGTGACAGAAGAAGCCCCCGCGAGAGGAGATAGTCTCCCATCAGCACTGCGATCTTGTTCTTCCAGACGGCATTGATCGATGCGAGGCCGCGCCGCGTGTCGGCGTCGTCCACCACATCGTCGTGAACGAGCGTTGCCGTGTGAAGGATCTCCACAAGTGTTGCTGCCCGATACGATTTCTCGTTCACTTCCCCGCATGCCTTAGCGCTGAGCAGCACGAGGATCGGTCGGACGCGCTTCCCTTTTTGTCGCACAAGGTATCGGGCGATGAGGTCGATCAGTCCCACTTTCGACCGCATTGCTTCCTTAAAGAACGTATTGAAAATCTTCAGTTCTTCGCTGATCGGCTCTTTGATCGTATCGAGTGAAGTGTTCTTCAGAGTCTGAAGGGTCACGAGTCTGGATCCCTCTTTGTCAGATCGGCGGTTGGTTGACTCTCGATCTTCGGCTTGATCGCCATCGCCGAAACCATGATGCTGATTTCATACAGCGCAAGCATCGGCACAGCGAGCATGACCTGTGTTATGATATCGGGGGAGGGTGTCACGATCGCAGCAATAATGAGGATCACCACGATGGCATGTCGACGATAGCGACGCATGAAGGGGGGGGTGAGGATCCCCATCTTCGAGAGCACATAGGTGATCATCGGGAGCTCAAAGACAAGTCCGGCTCCAACGAGCAATGTCAGCACGAATCCGATGTAGTGATCGATGGAGACATTGAGATCAATGTTCTCGGTGCCGAAGGCCGCGAAAAACTGCAACGCGGTCGGTAAGAGAATGAAGTAGGCAAACGCGACCCCCACGAAGAAACAGAGAGAGGTCAGAGCCACAATTCTTGCGACGTATTTCCGCTCTCGTGGCAAGAGGCCTGGGGCCACGAATCGCCAGAGCCAGAACAACGTGTTGGGCATGCTGATGATGAATCCACAGATGATCACTGTCTGCATATACAACAGAACAATCCCGTAGGGAGTGAGGACCTGCGCCTTCAATCCTGCCGCGCGCAGCGGTTGCATGAGGATGTCCTGAACAATGTAGTCGGCAAACACGGCGCAGGCGATCGAGGCAACAATGATCCCGACGACGATCTTGACGATGTTCCAGCGAAGTTCCTCCAGATGATCGAGGAAAGACATCTCAAGCGGGCCTGAGTCCTTGCCTTTTCTGAATGGGAGTTTTGCGAGAATGCGTGCCATCGGGTCGGTCTAGCCGAGGAGCTCCGGGTAAAGTGGGAATTGGAGACACAGGGTGCGAATGTCTTCGCTCACCTTTCGTCGGACTTCTTCGTTGGTCGGATCAGAGAGAATCTGGTTGATATATCCGGCGACTTGCTGCATTTGCGGTTCCTTCATTCCCCGTGTCGTCAAGGCCGGACTACCGATACGAATCCCGCTGGTGATCAGCGGCGATTTGTCATCGAACGGAACCGCGTTCTTGTTGACCGTGATGCCGGCGAGATCGAGCGTTTCCTGTGCGTCCTTGCCCGTCAGCTTCTTGTTCCTCAGATCGATGAGCATCAAATGATTATCGGTTCCGTTGGAGATCACTTTGTATCCACGATCCACCAGCGCCTGTGCGAGCGCCTGTGCATTCTTGATCACCTGCTGGGAGTACAACCGGAAGTCGGGTTGGAGATTTTCGAGGAACGCGACCGCTTTCGCCGCGATCACATGCATCAACGGGCCCCCCTGAATCCCCGGAATCACCATGGAATCGATTAGTTCGGACATCATCTTCGTGCGACCCGATTTCGGAGCCACGGCGCCGAACGGATTCTCATAGTCTTTGCCGATCAGAATGAGGCCCCCGCGAGGTCCACGTAACGTCTTATGTGTCGTTGAGGTTACGACGTGACAATGGGGGAGAGGATCATTCAGGAGCTTGCTGGCAATCAGTCCGGCAGGATGAGCGATATCGGCAAACAGGAACGCTCCGACCTTATCTGCGATTTCACGAAATGCTTTGTAGTCGATGTTGCGCGAGTACGCCGAGGCACCGACGGTAATCATTTTTGGCTTCTCGCGCTTCGCCATTTCCTCGACGTGTGTATAGTCGATGTATCCGGTTTCCCGCGAGACTCCGTACGCAACAAAATCATAAAGCTGACCGGAGAAGTTCACCGGCGAACCGTGGGTCAGGTGGCCGCCGTGAGAAAGGTCCATCCCGAGAACCTTGTCCCCCGGCTTCAGGAACGTGAAGTACACCGCCATGTTTGCCTGAGAACCGGAGTGAGGCTGAACATTGGCATACTCGGCTCCGAAGAGTTTTTTCACGCGAGCTCGCGCAAGATCCTCCGCGACATCGACAAACTCGCACCCTCCATAGTACCGCTTGCCCGGATATCCTTCGGCATATTTGTTGGTCAACGGGGAACCCATCGCCTGGAGGACGGCAAGACTCACGAAATTTTCCGATGCGATGAGTTCGAGCTTTGTGTTCTGACGATCGATTTCGCTGTGTATGGCTTGAAATACTTCGGGATCGTGCAGTTGCAGATTCCTCATTGGACTTCTCATGAAGGATGATGATGGAAGGCCGGTGGGGCCGTACAAAAAGTCATTCCGGGCACCAAAGGCGTCCCTTCGGGACTTGACCCGGAATCTGATAATGGTCCAAACCGCGTTGTTTTGTGGCCAAGCCACCACTTTGTGGCAGGCGCTGAACCCTGGCGGCAGGTCAGGGTTCAGCGCGACTGTTTCCTTTTTTGTACAGCTCCAACGTGGTGCCGGCATGCTCGAAACAGGAAACCACGGAGCTCAATCAGAGATTCGTGAGGGAATGAATCTTCGTCACGCGTCGTTGATGTCGCTCTCCCTCAAAGACGGTCTCCAAAAACGTCTCGATGATGTCGAGCGCAGTGTCCCAGCCGATGAGGCGCTGGCCGATGCAGAGAACGTTCGCGTCGTTGTGCTTGCGGGCGAGTTGTGCCGCCGTTGAGGATTCACAGACAGCGGCACGAACACCTTTATGCTTGTTCGCGATCATCGACATGCCGATCCCGGTGCCGCACACGAGGATTGCCTGCGTGCACTCCCCCGATGAGATGGCCTGTGCAGCGAGATGTCCCCAATCGGGGTAGTCGGTCGAGGCCTCTGAGTCGGTGCCGAAATCACGAAAGGGGAGTTTCCATTCCGCAAGCAGCCTCTTGATCTGCTCCTTGTACGCGAAGCCGGCGTGGTCACTCGCAAGTCCAATCATAGGCATTCTAGAGAGATGGGACGGGCACTGATTCTCCAATCCAATCGTAGCAGGGTGATTGGAGCGTCATTTTGTTGTTCTGAATTCTGCTTCGGTAGAAGAAGAGATCCTCCTTCGCCGGTACCAGCGTGCTCAATTCCGTGATTCGTTGGTTTGCTTCTGCCGTAATCGCGGGCTCGATCGCTTTCGCCCTTGCGAAGTAATCCTGGGCAAGCTTGTAGACCAGCTTGTCGTCGATATCGAGCTTGGCCCAGTCGCCCCCTTTGGTCTGCATGATGCACCGTTCAACGGCGGCCTTGTAGATGTCGGCGATCACGATGTAGGGTCTCCCCCAGCTCCGGTCGGCCTGCGCTCCCTTGAGCGCCGAGGCACGCGCCGCCGTGAAATTGCCAAGCATCCTGTGACAATCCGAAATGTTCAGATGATTCTCTTTCAGCGAGGAATTGAACTTGAGCGCATTCTCGTACGAATCGATCGCCTGTCGGAACTTCTGTTGACGTTGCTGGGCTTTCCCCAGTTCGTTCCAATAGGTCGAGTTCTTCGGTTCTTTCCTGACGAGCTTCGTCAGATGCCTCTCGGCCCCGGGCCAGAGTTCCGCTTCTCGGTTGGCTATCGCCGCTTCCCAAATCTTTTCCACGTTTTCGGGATCGTTCGCAAGGTCTTTCTCGGCATAGGTAACGAATTCCAGGGGATCGGTGACGAGCGCTTTGAGCCGCTGAACCGGCAGGGGATTGTCATGATATTTCTCCTGCGCGCGTCGGTAAAGCGCAATCGCCTTCGACTTGAACTCCGGATTTGACTGGATGTTGTTTGCATACAGCACGCCGAGACGATCGATGTAGTAGAGATCCAAGCCGTTGAAATCGAGTTCAACCGACTTCTCGTACGCCGGGATGGCTTCAAGCTCGCGACCGTCGAAATAGTTTTCCAGCGCAAAGCCGCGCAGGAGCCAGAACGATGCGGCGCGTTCGGGAACGTGCTTGATCCCGAGGTCGTAAATCATGACCATCGTATCGGCGTAGGCCTTCGGATTCTGGTACGAATCCTGGCGTTCGGTCCCCTGCAGCTTGTTGTCGACAAAGTAGAGAGCGGCCCGCTCGGCCTCATAGTTCCAGCGCACAGCTTTGCTGTTTTTGTACTGGACATCCTGCTTGCCGGTCGGCTCTCCGAGTGTTTTCAGAATTTCGTCCGTCGTCATGCCCGGCTTCAGCTCTCCGATGCGTGCCCGCTTGTAGAAACTGTAGTAGCATTCGGCCAGACGAGTGTAGAGTGTCTTGAAGCGCGCGGGATCAAGACGATACACGTTCCATCCGTAAGGGGCGGCACTGGCATACTCGCCGTTCTTGTGATACTCGGAAAAGAGACTCCAGTTTTCGCCAAGCGCCTTCTGGATCTCGCCCGATTCCTGAGCGTAGAGGGAGAATCCGAACATCACGATCAACACTGATGCGAGGGCGAGACCGACAATCGACTTTCTCATTGCTTTCAATACCTCCGTTGTGGATCAATCATTCTTCTTCAAACGACAAGAACCACTCTTCGCTCGCGCTGAACGTCAATCCCAACCTCACAAATGTGTCCCTCTGCAGCGCATTGGACGTCGTGCCACGAATGCCCGCCTGGATACCGAGATTCAATCGAGCGTCGGGACCGATCGGGAGACCAATTCCCCCCGTGACAAAGTACTCGTTGATCGGCTCTCCCTTCATCATCAAATACGTTTGATGGAACCCGGCGCCGAATCGGTAAAACGTGTTCGCCCAATACCCGCTTGCACCTCTGACAGGCTGAATCTCGAGACCCAACCCTGCCCGGACGCTGTTGCGATACGAGACCTCCCGATAGGCCTGGAAATCCGCCCGGCTCCATTCCTGGACGGTGAGATCACCCGCCAAAACGTAACGATTATTCAGTAAAGAAGAAAACCCCACGCCGTACGACAGAGGCCATCGGAGCGACCGGTCTGCGGTTGTCACCGTGTCGAGAAATCCATCGGAAGATATCAGGTTCTCATTTTTGATCGAGAAGTGGGCGGGCGTTCCGACGGTCGCGCCGATCGTTGTACTCTTCGAAATCGAATAGACGGCACCCAGCGTGACGTTCACCGCACGATAGAAATCAGAGTAGCGCAATTCGTTGTCTGTGTACAGCGGATCATCAAAATCGATCATCACCGTCTGACCGATGCGACCGAACAAGTAGTTGAGCTGTAATCCGACGATGATGGTCGAGTCAATCCCGTACGACGATCCGATTGAGAACCGCGAGAGTCCGCCGTTTCCCAGAAACGTCTGACGCGAGGTAATCCCCATCCATGCATCGGTTTCCTGCACCTTGTAGCTCACGGAGCTGAGAGGTGATGCGCTGAGCGTGAGGACCGCACCCCGGCTCCGTGCGATCGGGATGGCGACGGCAACAGCCTGGAACTCCCCGCGGGAAAAGTTCACATCACCCGACGGATCGGCGGACGTGACGTTTTGATATTCGAATGAACCGGAGAAGCGGGTGAAGGCGATCTCTGCATTCCCCGCGGGATTCGTCCGGTTGATGAATCCACTCCCCGTCAGACCGATGGATGTTCCTCCCATCGCGTAACTTCGGCTGCTGCCGAAAAGTCGAAGATCTCCGATCCCGTACCTGGAGTAAATCGGTCCGCCTGCATAGCTCTCCAGGGGAAGAAGCAGCAGTGTTGCCAGAAAGATGAGTGGAGATCGTTTCATATGCATCCTGAAAAAGCGTCCGGCGTCAATTACCGGAGCGGTGAATACGTCACAGTGATTCTCGGCCGTTTGTTCTTGTCCGGCGAGGAAGATCCGTGGAATGCCATCACGTCAAACGCGTTTCCTTCGTTGATACCGGCGATCGCGAGTTGATACGGGAGACCTCCTCGAACCCATCGCTGCACAAACGTCTGCAGAGGGAACCGGAACACAGTCTGGCCGTCGATCGTGACCGGCGTCTCACTTGATTCGAAGATCGCCTCTACGTACCCGAAATCGGTCAGGTAGATCACAAAGAGCGAATCAACAGAGTATGAATTGCGAACGGATTTCGATTTGTCGAGGGTGAGTTCCAGAACGGCCCGATGCACCGGTGCACGGGGAGGGAGGGGCGAAATATCGAATCCGACGACGCCCCGATAGACGAGTCCGTTGCGCACGTAGATCGTCGTGCTGTCGGTCAGCGACTGCCGGTTCTTCATCGTCGCGACATGGCGAGAGAATCCATTCATCAGGCTTGCGGACGCTACGGAAGAATCCTGCGGCCGTTTGTATGTGATCACGAGACGCGGGCGATGGGACGTATCCGCCGCAGTGAACGAACTGAATCCCTTGATGACGGCAGAGTTGAGCGGCTCGAGGATCAATCCCTCATTGTTGGATGTGATCGCAAACAGCGAATCGATCCAGCGCTGAACGACTCTTGGTTCGAGAGGAACCGAGATCCTCATTGAATCGCTGAGGCCGGAAAACTGGACGACGGGGCTCGTCGTCGCGGAAGAGAATCCGGCAGCTTTGATCGAATCGTAGCTCAATGAGTCGCCCATCCATGACCGTTCGGCCCGATGGATACGAAACGCGAACGGCGCAAGCGAATCTCCATGGTGGTACGACGTCCTCAGGTGCAGCGATGCCTCCTGAACGACGATTCCATAGAGCGAATCGGGGATGGAGGTGAATCGAATCAAGCCCCATGATTCGTACTGAAGATTGTCGTTCCTCCCGATCAGCAGCCGGCTCTGCCCGAACGGGGCGTAGAGGGCAGGCTTCCCGAACGTCTTTGATGCGGAAAGCGTAAGGGTATCGAGTCTCAGGAGATCGGCGCGTGGGAGCAACGACGATCCCACAGGGCTCGGCTCATCGACGCACCCGATTAACAGGAGCGACGCAAGCACGAGTCCGATGAAGAGCCATCGTTGTTTGATCGTGTGTGCTCGGTTGTTCATACTTCTCTCTGAGATCCTACGTGTTTCGACGAAACCCTGGTCTTGATGTGTACCCAACCCTGATAGAGATCATCCGCAATATGTCCCACCTTCATTGTCTGGAGGCATTCATCTTTCTCCATCCTTCCATAACCCGTCAGCACAAGAACGGTGCCACAACCCGCATTGTGCCCTGCCTGTACATCGATACAACGATCCCCGATGACATAAGACGAATGAAGGTCGATGGAATGTTCCCGTGCGGCTTGGATGATCATTCCTGTCTTGGGTTTCCGACACGTGCATTCTTTTCTGTACAACGGGGGACCAACGTCGGGATGATGGGGACAGTAGTAGATCCCGTCGATGCGTGCTCCTTCGTTTGCCAGAAGCTCCGTCAACCTCGCGTTGACGCGCTCCAGATCGTCGGTCGTCAGCAGGCCGCGTGCGATGCCGGACTGATTCGAAACGATGCACACCTTGAGGCCGAGTTCATTTGCTTCCCGGATTGCATCGGCGGCCTTCGGGATGAGGATGACCTCCTCCGGTTTGGAAAGGAAATCAACTTCCTGATTGATCGTGCCGTCGCGATCGAGGAAAAGACCGATGTGCTGCGGAGTCACGTGCTTAGCGTTTCAGCAATTCGCGATAGAGAGAGATATATTCCTTGGCGGAGTGTCCCCACGAGAAGTCGCGGTCCATCCCGTTGCGCATGATTTTCTTCCATTCGTCCGGCTGTTGGAAGAGCTTCACGGCACGGAGGATTGCTTTGAGAAACTCTTTGCTGTCGTACGCTTCGAATTTGAATCCGGTTCCTTTGCCGCCTCCCGCATAATCTTCCACTGTATCATCGAGTCCTCCGGTGGCGCGCACGATCGGAATGGTTCCATAACGCATACTGTACATCTGGTTGAGTCCGCACGGTTCGTAGCGTGACGGCATCAGGAACATATCGCTTCCCGCCTCAACCATATGCGCCAGCTCCACGTCGAATCCGAAAAACAGTCCGATCTTCTTTGGATACTTCTTCCGGTAGTTCTCGTACAGCTTCTCCGTCTTCTTGTCGCCCGATCCGAGAAGAATGAAGACCACATCTTCCTTCATGAGCTCATCCAAAATCTCCTCGAGGAGGTCGAATCCTTTTTGTTCGACGAGGCGGGAGATCGAACCCAGAACCGGCACCACAGGATCGAAGGGGAGTTTGAATCTCTCAAGGAGCGCCTTCTTGTTCTCGACCTTCGCCTCAATGGACTTCTGGTCGTACTTCCGGAAGACATAGTTATCGGTCGCGGGATTCCACAGTTCGTCGTCGATACCGTTGGGGATGCCGTAGAGGTCCTTCCGCCGGTGGGCGAGGAGGCCGTTCAGTCCCGCACCGAGATTGTCGGAATTGCAGATCTCATCCGCGTATTTCTTGCTGACGGTGGTGATGATGTCGGCGTAGAACAAACCGGTTTTCAGGAAGTTGAATTGCCCGTACGCCTCGACTCCCTCTGCCCGGTACACCTCTTGCGGCAAGCCGGACTTTGCGAATGATTCCGGAGGAAAGGTTCCCTGATACGCCATGTTATGGATCGTGAAAATCGTCTTGACGGGCTTGAAGAACGGATCGTCTGCGTAGATGGTCTTGAGATAGGAGGGGATGAGACCGGTTTGCCAATCGTTGCAGTGAAGGATGTCCGGCTGCCATCCGAGGCGCTTCAGCGTCTCGAGGACCCCTCGTGCGAAAAACACAAACCGTTCGTCGTTGTCCTTGAAATCGCTCTTCGCATTGGGGCTCTGGTAGAGACCGTCCCTCCCGAAATATTTCTCGTTGTCGAGGAAATAGACCTGAATCTTGTCCTTCTGGTTTGTGATGAAGGACGATTTGACGTTGCCAACTTCCGTCGAGTCGCCGACCTGAATGGGGATATCCTTAAGTCGGATGATATCGTGCAGCTTGAACTTCCACTCGCTGATGAACTTATAGCGCGGCATCATGATCCGCACCTCGTGCCCGAGGTTCTTGATGGCCTTTGGAAGCGCACTGCAGACGTCCGCAAGACCGCCAGTCTTGGCAAAAGGATCGACTTCGCTCGAAACAAAAAGAATATTCAACGGCTTTGACATCGGTCCTCGCACAGAAATGTCACAAAACGAACAAAAAATACTCATTTTTTCCTCCATTCGCAACCTAAAATCTCCGACCGTGATCTCTCACCCGCGTGGTCGTGGGCGCGTCACAGTTTTCGTCCACGCTCCATTGCGTCGAATCTTGTTCCGATTTCTGTACGCTGCGGGGTTTTCATTATTCCGCATCCCGGAAATACGTTTTTCTGTTCCGCCGCTCGGCTTCGAGCAGGGGGCACTTGACTCTCAGCAATTCAATCTTTATTTTTGCCGTGAGTTTAGATCAAGACACGCGGAGGATGTTCATCGGTTTTTGATAAAGGTTCGTTCCCTTCTGTGGAACTCGGTGAAGCGGTTGCGTTCTCGAGATGAAGAAAAGGCCTTTATCGAATTCGGTGACGATCCGATGCGACATTTCGGAAACCGAATGGGAAGGCTATCGAACGGACCCATTCGGTTTTTCTGTTTATGGTGGATCATGCGCCGATATCTTAGCGTCGTCATACTCCTGATACTGTGCACGACATCTGCGACTGCGCAAACATCGGTTGGTCTGTCGGCGACGCGACAACATCCGAACGAGATCGTCATCCGGTTCGAGCCGATGTATACTCACGTCCCGGTCCTCACGTCGGAAGGACGCGAGCGCGTGCGTATCCGATTTGCCGGGGAGATGCATGACGATCTCCGGAGCGGAATGCCGATACTGCCACACATCAGAAGGAGTGTTGATCTCCTGACGGCAAGCGCCCGCATCGAAATTGTTGAATCAGCGTACGAAGAGAGGCAACACGTTGATCTTTTGAAGTATCCCGTGCTCGTGAAGGATGAGGAGTTCGGTGCGGCGCACGAGTATGGTGCGGTGAGAGAGATGGAATCGACCGGACGCCGCGACCTCGCAGAACTCGTGGATGTGGCTCGGAGCGGTGATCGGTTTGTGGGAACGGTAAGGATCAATCCGGTGCAGTACGATCCAGCACGAAGAGTTGTCCGATTCTATACGAAGGTGGTCGTGCGGGTCATGACGCAGGGAACGGAAAGCCCAAGAGTCGCCGAGTCCGTTCTCCAGGATTCGCCACTCCGCCAGGGTGATTGGTATCGGATGGATGTCAAGGACGAGGGAATCTACCGAATCGATCGAGCCTTTCTGCAGAGTGCGGGCATTCCGGCATCGCTCTTTTCAAATATCAACGCCGTCCGGATCTTCGGGAACGGCGGGAGGATGTTGCCTGAGGATCTTCTCGCAAGCAGGCCGGCCGGACTGCAGGAAGTCGCACGTCACGTCGTGGATCGGAACGGCAACGGACAGTTTGATACCGACGACTATATTCTGTTCTACGGGCAATCGACGCGCGGATGGGATTATTCGGCGAAGACGAAAACGTTCTCTCACGTTATCAACCATTATACAGAAACAAACCGCTACTTCATCACGTTTGCCGGACCCGTGGGGAAAGGGATGGATTCGATCGCCTCGATATCGCTTCCGGGTGCAATCCGGCCGCCCGATTTTCAGGGTCGGGAATTTGTGGAAGAGGAACGATTCAATCTGTTCAAGTCAGGGCGTCAATGGTACGGTCAGATCTTTGATCCGTCGGCGAGCAGTGCCGTGATTGCCATCTCGCTCCCCGGCATTGACACCTCGAAGGCGGTCACCTATCGGATTGTGCTGCTCTCGCGGGCTGCTGTCGATGAATCGTTCAAGATCGAGGAGGGGAACTCGTTGTTGGGGCGAATCAGCACGTTCGGTGTGGACGTCGCCTCCATCGAATACGAATTTGCGTATGTGACACCGGTCTCGACGTTCACCCGTCGTGGTCCGCTTCAGGATAGCCGGAGTCTGATCCGCGTAACCTATGAGCTGCAGAGCACGGCCTCGAGAGCGTGGCTGGATTGGATCGAAATTCTCTACCGGAGAAGATTCAATGCGGTCAACGATCTGCTCGCCTTTGCGACGCCGGATACTACCGGGGTTGTCGAATATGCGCTTTCGAATTTCAGTTCGCGGGATGTTCTCGTGTTCGACGTGAGCGATCATTCCGGTGTCCGACGAATAACCGGATTGACGATGGATCCTTTGGAGACAGGGCGATTCAGCTTTCAGATGTCTCAGTCGGCAGGATCGGTGCGGGAGATTATTGCCGTTGGACCGAATGGATTCAAAACGCCGTCGGGAGTTCAGAAAGTGGAGAACTCGAATTTGTACGGCATCACGACTGGTGCGGAGTTCATTATCGTCACGCCAAAGGAATTCGTCGCGGAAGCTCAGCGATTGAAGAGCCACCGTGAGGCGCGCGATTCCTTGACCGTCATCATCGCAGAGGGGGACCAGGTTTTCAATGAGTTTTCGGGAGGCATCACCGATCCGATGGCTGTCCGCGATTTTCTTTATCGCGCCTACACCACGTGGAAGGTCAAAGCGAAGTACGTGCTCCTCTTCGGTGACGGACATTTTGATTACAAGAGTATCAGCACCACTGCGAGGAATTGGATTCCGCCGTACCAGACAAGCGAGTCGATTCACCAGATCCTCTCCTATGCGAGCGATGATCACTTCGTTATGCTGAATCCCGCGAATCCCCGCGTCTCGCTTGCGATCGGCCGGTTGGCGGCGAACTCCGTGAAGGAGGCTACCATCGTTGTGGACAAGATCATTCGGTACGAGACTCAATCGGCGACAGATCCGTGGAGAAACCGCGTAACCTATGTTGCCGATGACGGATTGACATCGACACGCGACGAGGGAAGCATCCACACCTATCAATCCGAGATTCTCGCGCAGCATTTCACACCGCCGTCCATCGAGAAGCGAAAGATTTTCATTATTGAGTACCCCACGACCAGTAGCGCCTCCGGCCGCAGAAAGCCCGAGGCGAATCGGGCGATCATCGACGCGATCAACCGCGGCACCCTCATCATCAACTACACCGGGCACGGGAATCCTCAACTTTGGGCTCATGAGGCGATCTTTACGCGTGAGGCCAGCCTGCCTCAACTGACCAACCGTGATCGACTGATGCTGCTCGTTGCGGCGACGTGTGACTTCGCCCGGTACGACAACCCGTCCGAGCAAAGTGCCGGAGAAGAAATCATCACGATGGAGAGGGGGGGAGCGATCGGTGTGATCACCGCCTCGCGTCCCGTCTATTCGTTTGAGAACTCACAGTTCAATAATTCCTACTACGCGGAACTCTTCACGCGTGATGCGAACGGGCGAATGCCGACGTTGGGCGACGCCATGTTTCGGACGAAACAGTTGCTCTACAGCGTCAACGACGTGAAATACCATCTTCTGGCCGATCCCACCATGCGGCTCGCCGCACCCCCGATTCTCGCCTCCGTGGACAGCGTCAATGGAAAATCGCTGCGGGATGTGGTTGAGGTGCAGACTCTCGGGAAAGCCGACGTTGCGGGCACCATCCTCAATCAGCACGGCACGCGGTGGAATGAGTTCAACGGCCGTGCCATCGTTGAAGTGTACGATTCGAAGCGTACGGTAACTGTGGCGGAGTGGGGGAATTTCAGTTTCGACGTCAACGGCAGTTTGCTCTATCGCGGAGAGGTGACGGTGTCGAACGGGCGCTTCCGATCTGTCGTACCGATTCCAAAGGACGTTTCGTACGATAACAATCGGGCGCGCATTGCCGTATACGGTTGGACATCTGCTTCCGATGTTGTGGGCTATACGGAGAGCGTTTGGATCGCAGGAACGGACACTTCGGCCGCCAAGGACACGACCGGTCCGCGCATCGAGGTCTTTCTCGGACGAGAGTCATTCAGACCCGGGGATGTCGTTCCGCCGGACGTGATGCTTTATGTGAAGCTGCAGGATGTGAACGGGATCAACACCTCGACTGCCGGTGTGGGACACCGACTCGAAGCGTCGTTGCCGACCTTGCAGAGGTCGATCGATCTCTCCGACTACTATCGGAGTGATCTCGATACGTACCAGAGCGGAACCGTTTCCTATCCGATGACGCAGATTCCAGAGGGGAGACATTCGGTGCTCGTCAAAGCGTGGGATACCCACAACAATTCATCGGAGTTGGAGACGTTCTTTGAGGTGCGCGCAGAATCGATGCTCGACCTCTACCACGTGTACAATTTCCCCAACCCGTTCCGCAGTGCCACGATGTTCACGTTTCAACGTTCATCCGGCGAACCGATCGATGTCGAGGTCAAGATTTACACGCCGGCGGGGCGACTCATCGAAGCGATCCGGCGATTCGCGGTGAACGATCAGTTCGTTCAGATTCCGTGGGACGGGCGCGATCGGGATGGGAACGAGGTCGCAAACGGGCTGTATTTCTACAAGATCATTGTCCGGTCGTTTGAGGAGGGGAGATCGAAGGAGGTGATCGGGAAGCTTTCGGTGTTGCGATAGGCGATTGTTGAATCTGGGTTGAATTCGGATTACCTTATCAAGCGCACGACGAGATTGCGCGTGCCACGTTTATCTTTGGAGGATGAAGTCTATGTTCAGGAAATTTTGGATTGTAGTGATTCTTGCGGTATTCGCTCTGGTTGAAACTGCGCAAGCACAGCCGACGACTTCGGCGGTCCCTTTCTTGCTGATTGCGCCGAATTCGCGCGCAAGCGGACTCGGAGAATCCGGGGTTGCTGTCGCCGATGATGCATGGGCGCAATATTGGAATCCGGCCGGACTCGCGTTCCAGACAGGATCGGAATTCAGTCTGTCGCACGCGAACTGGTTGCCCCAGTTTCAGCTTCCTGAACTCTGGATCGCACACGCAGTGTATAAACAGTATTTCGAGGAAGTGAATGGAACTGTCGCGTTGGGAATCGCATTCCTGAATCTCGGTGAATTCAACCGGACACTGCCGACGGGTCCCGAAGTCGTGGGAACGTTCAAGTCCTATGAGTTTGCGGTCACGGGCGGATACGGCACAAAGCTGAGCGACTCGTGGGGCATTGGAGTCAACGCAAGGTTTATCTACAGTCGACTCTCTCCATTCGGCACGGCGCAGGAACAGGGACGCGGAATTGCCTCCGGCTTCAGCTTCGACGCGGGATTCATGTACAAACCGAAGTACTTGATCTTCGAACGTCTCCCCATGGATGAACGACTGAGCTTCGGACTGAATGTCTCAAACATCGGACCGAATCTTACGTACGTCGACAAAGCGCAGTCCGATCCCCTGCCGATGAATTTCCGAATCGGCGGCGCCTATCAAATCGTGAAAGACACCTACAACAGTCTTTCCTTCAACATCGATTTCAACAAGCTGCTGATCAGGCGCGACAGCACAGTCACCGACCCGTTCTACAAGGCGATTGTCACGTCGTGGTATGACAAGCCCTTTTCCAAGGAACTGCGCGAGTTTGTGACGGGTCTCGGATTGGAGTACTGGTACGACGATCCGCGCCTCGTGGGTCTGCGCGTCGGATACTTCTACGAAGATCCGGAATTCGGAAACCGGAAATTCCTCACGTTCGGGGCCGGCATCCGATACAACATGTACGGTTTTGATTTCAGTTACATCAGCACTTTTGAAGAGAGACATCCTCTCTCCGAGACGCTGCGTTTCACTCTGTCGATTGCCTGGGGGCGGGGGGGCGAGTAGCTCATCCGTGCCGATGGGGCCGGCCGATGATCGGGTATTCTCTTGAGACCCAGGTCGACGACGGTGGAATGGCGCTCGCCCGAACCCGAAGTCCGGCCTCGGAGATTATCCCGCGTCCTTGATCAATCCGGAAATGCAAAAAGCAATGACCATGCGCATTCGAACGGCATTGTTGCTGCCGTTCTTCGTCTCTTCGATTCTTGTTGCTCAAATGAATCACGCTCTTCGTGCGGGAGCGCATGATGCCCAAGAAGCGCGACCCGTATTCATAGAGCGGACGTCGGGGCCGGGGGACACGGTTCGAGTCCTGGCGTTGATGGTTCAGTTCCGGCAAGACAGCGATCCGCGCACAACAGGTGACGGCCGCTTTCAGCTGACGGCCGGCAATCCATCATTGATCGATCCGCCTCCCCACGATGCCACCTACTTTTCCTACAAGCTCCGCTTTCTGGAAAACTACTACCGAAAGGTCTCAAACAGCAAACTGATCATCGCCGGTGAGGTCTTTCCTTCGATTGTTTCCCTCGCCGATTCGATGGCGGTCTATTCCCCGAGTCGTGACGGGAGCAATGCGCCCCTTGCCCGTCTCGCCGTGGACGCATGGTCGGCAGCATCGAATGTCCAACCCACCTTCCCGTTTTCGCGCTTCAACGCATTCATCGTTTTTCACGCCGGCGCCGGGCGGGATATCGATCTGGTGAGTCAGCTGGGATTTGATCCGACACCGAACGATATTCCTTCGCTCTATCTGAGTCTCTCCGCGCTGCGGAAGCTCCTGAACAATCCGGCTTACGCCGGTATTCCGGTCAACAACGGGGCATATCGCATTCCGCATACGCTCATTCTGCCCTCGACCGAAAGCAGGGTCCTGACAACCTCGCAGGGGCCCGATACGTTGCAGTTGGGTACGAATGGAATTCTCGCGGCGACATTTGGAAGCTTCCTTGGCCTTCCTGATCTGTTCAATACAAAGAACGGCCGCTCCGCGATCGGGCAGTTCGGGTTGATGGATGGCGCAGGGATGTTCGCTCTTCGCGGACTTTTTCCTCCCGAACCGTCGGCGTGGGAAAAGATCTATCTTGGCTGGACCGTCCCTTTGGTGATTCGGTCGAATGCGGAAATTCATCTTCCTGCAGTCAGCTTCACCTCCGCCGGCGGCGATTCGATCTACAAAATTCCCATTTCAAGCCGTGAGTACTATCTCGTGGAGAATCGTCAGCGTGATCCACACCGCAACGGCCAGAGGTTGAACGTGTATCAGGGAGGCAAAGTTGTCGAGCGGTTCTTTTCGCAGGATACTGCCGGATTTCAGTTGAACGACGTTCGCGGGATTGGCGGGGTCGTTTTTGACGTTGAGGATTTCGATTGGGCGCTGCCGGGCGCGATGGCGCAGAAGGGATTTGAGGGAGGAGGGATCCTCGTCTGGCATGTCGATGAAAAAATCATCGAAGAAAAACTCAATGAAAATGAAGTGAACGCTGATCCAAAACGTCGCGGCGTGCGATTGATCGAAGCTGACGGCGCGAACGACATCGGGGAGAATTATGCCCCCCTGCAGGCAGGGAGCGGGACCGAGTTCGGATGGCCGCTCGATTGCTGGTTCGCCGGCAACACCGCCCCACCATATCGGAACGTCTTCAACGAATCTTCGTACCCGAGCAGCCGTTCCAACAACGGATCACCGACGTTGATCACGCTGAAAAACTTCAGCGCTCCGGGAGCGCGCATGACGCTCACGCTCGAACTTGGTAACAGTTCCCTCCGACAGCTGGATGATTTCTCCCGTACCCTTGGTGCCTCTTCATCTTCAAAAGTATTTCACCCGGCCGTGACGAAATCCGGCATTTTCATTGGCATCGGGGAACATGTCTACGCATTTCGACGGGATGGAAGTTCAAAGACGAAATCCCAATCCGGACTCCTCTCCGCGGTCGGCGGGGCATCCGGCGTTGCGGTCCTGGAAGAAGGCGGCGCAGAAACAATCCTTGCGGGAGCCGCGGCAAGAACTGTATACATCTGGCGGGCGAGCGATCTGAATGCCGACGGCGTCTTCGACACGGTATTGACCACCACGTATCAAACGAATGCTGATGTGTCGACTTCCCCGTCGTTTCTCCGACAGAGTTCAGGATACAGCGTCGTCGTCGGGACCGCGGGGGGCGGGGTGCTCGTTATCGGCCTTGACGGCCAGTTGCGGGAGCGCATCCTCAGGTCCACCGGAACCGTCTCGTCGATCGCTCAGCTCCCGACAGGGAATCCCACGAGACCGTTTGCCATCTTTCAGTCGGTGGAGGGACAGCTCTACGGCGAAACCACCGCCGTTGCCTTCCCCGATTCGGCGCTGCCATGGATCATCGCAGGAGTGGTTACACCGGAGGGGAATCGAATCGTCGGCGTGGAGCGCGGCGGAAAGAAGATCGTCGCGTTCGATCAGTCGCTTGGGTCGAAGATCTTTCAAAATACGATTGACGTCGGGCTTATTCTGTCGGTCGGCGCGTCCGATATTGCCGGCGATGGAAAAAAGAACTTCGTCGTGCAGACCGATTCGGCCCTCTATGTGCTGAACGCACGCGGCTTCATTACCGATGGATTTCCCGTCAGACTTCCGGCCGGAGATACCTACGTCGAGAATGCCCTTGTCGGAGATGTTGACGGGGACGGTATCGCCGACATCATCAGCGTGAGCGGGCAGGGTCTGCTTGCCGCGGTCACGAACCGCGGAAAGCCGCTCGCCGCATATCCGGTCCAGGTATTCGAGCCGGTCGCGACGGGCATAGCGCTTTTCGAGACGCCTGCAGGAAAGGTCGGAATCGTCTCCGTGTCGAATACGGGGAGGATGCGAGCGTTCGAAACCCAATCCGTTTATGCTCCGGGGAAGCTTCTCTGGGGACAATTCCTCCAGAACGAACGGCGTTGGAATGCCGATACGACCGTCACCTTGTCGCCCCGTCCTCTCTCAAGCGAGTTCTTCCCGAAAGCACGCGTCTACAATTGGCCAAACCCGGTGTACGGGAACAGCACGCAGATTCGGTTCTACGTTTCTGAGGATGCCGAGATCTCGATACGCATCTTCGATCTGGCCGGTCTCGAAGTCGCCAAACTGCAATCGATGGCGCGGGCCGGCATCGATGGAGAGGTGACGTGGGAGGTGTTCGATATCCAGAGCGGAATCTATCTGGCGAGAATCGAAGCACGAGGACGCTCGCGTACAGAAACTGCCGTCGTCAAAATTGCCGTTGTCAAGTGAATGTGTGTGCCTCAGCAGGGGCCGACCTTTGCATTGAACATTTTTCGATTTCTCATCTACTCTGCCGTTGCCGCCGCGGGGTTCTTGCTCGGCTGTGAGCGGGATCTCCCGATCGATCCCTCGAGCCGTGAGGTCGAGGGCTATCTCATCGAGGGACGCGTCACCAATCGCTTCGGCATCCCCCTGACCAACATCGATATCAGATTGGACTTCGACCTCATTCTGGTCGATCAGAATGATCCTGCTCCGCGTTACTATATTGTCAGAAATCCGGGCGAGTTTGTGACCGTAGTGGTTCAGGAAGACCGCGGAGGAACTGTCCGTACGCTTGCATCAAATAACTATCCCGGAGGACGAATCGAATACGCGTGGGACGAAAAACTGCCGGGGGGTGAATTGGCACCAAGCGGGCTCTATCATGTCCGATATCTTGTCAACGGCCAACCGCGTTACTCGTATCCCGTTCTTGTCACGAACACGGTGACAGCTCGAACAAATGCAGAAGGATTGTTTGTGATCCCGGACCGCCGTCTGCCGATCGGGTACGAACCGGTTCCCGTCTACGGGAGCAACAATTCGTTCTTCTACGGGAATCATCGTGTGGGCACTCGCGTGTTCCTCGGGTTTCTCCTCGGCGGAAGAACCCGCGTGCTCTCTGTCCATCCGTCAAAGAATCGGGCGACCCGTTTCGACGTCATCATCAACTGATTGATTATGAACAAGTGGCTTCATTTGCTTCTCGGTGTCGTGCTTGGGTACGCGCACGTGTATTCCCAGGAATCCCGATTCCCGCATCCGGAACTCGAATGGCAGACGATCGAAACGGCGCATTTCCTCGTTCATTATCACAACGGCGCGGAGCGAACGGCAAGGGAAGCGGCACGAATTGCGGAAGCGGTCTACAGGCCAATCACCGACCTCTACCGCCACGAACCGGATCAGAAAGTGAGCTTGGTCATCCGTGACCATGACGACTATTCTAACGGCGCGGCGTACTTCTACGACAACAAGATCGAGATCTGGGCTTCATCGATGGATTTTGAGCTCCGGGGAACCCACCCGTGGCTGCAGAACGTGATCGCTCACGAATTCACGCACATCGTCCAGATTCAAACGGCGATGAAGCTCGGACGGACCATTCCGGCGATCTACCTCCAGTGGTTCGGGTACGAGTCGGAGCGCCGACCGGATGTCCTCTACGGTTTTCCCAACGCGCTCGTGTCGTATCCCTTCTCCGCGTTCGTTGTTCCGAGCTGGTTTGCCGAGGGAGTGGCGCAGGTGAATCATCCGGACCTGCGTGTTGACTATTGGGATTCTCATCGTGACATGATTCTCCGGATGTACATGCTCGACGGCAATCCCCTGAGTTGGGAACAGATGGCGGTATTCGGCAAGAACAGTCTTGGAAACGAATCGTCATACAACGCGGGGTTTTCAATCGTTCAATACATCGTTGGAACGTACGGTGTGCAGAATCTCGAGGCGATTTCGCGTGCCCTTGGTCGTTCTACACGCGTGACGATCGACGGAGCCGTGCAGGAGGTGCTGGGAAAGAGCGGTAGCGAGCTCTTCGAAGAATGGAAGTCAGATCGGATGAAGAAGTATGCGGAGCAGGTAGGCAATCTGCGCATAGGAGTGAATGGAGGCCGGACGATTGAGCCGGAAGGATTTGGAAACTTCTATCCCGTTTTCACCCCCGATGGAACCACGATCGCTTATGTGTCCAACAAGGGGAAAGACTACCTGTCACAGAGTTCTGTGTACTTGTTCGATCGGCGAACGTCAACCTCCAAAAAGATTCGAGACGGCGTGCGATCGACCCTTTCGTTTTCACCTGATGGAAAGTACCTTTACTACTCGAAGATCACGACCGGCAATGCGTTTCACGCGAAGCTTGGCGACCTCTACCGGTTCGATCTCGCCGGAAAAAAGGAAGAGCGTCTCACGCAAGGTGCGCGGGCCCTCAATCCAAAGCTTTCTCCTGACGGAACGCGCCTGGCTTTCACGGTCGGACACGACGGAACACGTAACCTTGCGGTATCGGATGCCGACGGAAAGCACATCAAGCGTCTCACAAATTTCCGTGACGGCGAACAGGTCTATACACCGGCGTGGTCTCCCGACGGTCGGAAGATTGCATTTGGTTTTTCGGTCTCCCATCGTCAGAATGTCGCGGTGATGGATGTCGAAAGCGGGGACACGAGGTCCCTCGATCTTGAGGGAGACGCCAGAGACCCTCAGTTTTCCGGTGATGGCACGTCGATCTACTTCGCGCACGATCGCAACGGCATCTTCAACATCTTCTCGCTCAATCTGACCACGCTCCAAATCAACCAGCATACACATGTGTTGGGGGGAGCGTTCGTTCCTGCCGTGAGCGCGACGGGGGACATCGCATACTCATCGTACACGTCGACAGGATACAAGATTGCACTCTTGGATGACCCGGGTGCGGATGTTCCTCGGTCAATGATGATTGGGTCGTTCCGTTCGCTCGATGTCAACTCCCTGGAGAAGTACTCCTCGCACCGGAGCGGCGGTGATTCGACGACAGCGGCGATGGATCGACTCTTCACGCGTCGAGGGGAGTCGGAATCGTGGACGGCACGGCCGTATCGGAACACATTTACCAGTCTCACCATTGTTCCTGTCCTGCGCGTGGACAACTACAATCCGCGCAACAAGGGGATTGACGTTGTCAAAGGAGGGCTGTACTTCAGCTCGTTCGAAATGTTGGACAAGCTTCAGCTGTTTGGAACTGCAGTCATCAATCGCAAGGCGGAACGCGACCTCTATCTCGGAATTGAATACGGCGGAAGAGTTCCGCTTCTCTACCACCTCGGATTTGATCCGACTCTCTCATTGGAGATCTTTAACGTCTCCCGGACAACGGATTTTTCGTTCAATCTGTTTGTCGATCGGGAACGGACATTTTCAGCGGAAGTCACGTTCAGTTTGCTTGGAATCGATTTCTCGCTCAAACAGCCGCTCAGGAGTGAAAAGAGTCTTCTGACGCTGCGATATTCGTATCAACGGTATATCCAGGATTTCGGCACATGGTTTCATCCGACATTCGGCGTGATCCAAGGGTCGCGCGCGATCTATCTGATCGGTCATGCGTTCGATGCGACATGGCGCCTGAACGCGATCGAACCTTCGGTGGATCAAGCGATCGCTCCCGTTGGCCGCTCGATTTCACTGAGCATGGCGTACGAGAGAAACCAATTCAATCCGGAAGACGACTTCAAAATCGAAAACGGTTTTCGCGTACCGGTCTATAGGCGCTACGATTTTCCGCGGATGCAACTCCGCTGGAGCGAGCATCTGTCCCTCCCCGTTCGCCATCACACGCTCTCGGTCGAGCTTCAGGCCGGGAGTATCCTGGGTCCCGCCGTTGATGACTTCTTTGATTTCTACGCCGGCGGTTTCATCGGCATGAAGGGATATCCGTTTTACGCATTGGGAGGAAATGAGACGGCCTCGCTGCATGCGGCGTACCGATTCCCGATTACGCGCACGCTTGATTTCCGGTTTCTCCAATTCTACTTCACCAAGCTCTACGCGTCGCTCTTTGGAGATTTTGGAAACGCATGGGTTGGCGCCGCCCCGCCGCTCGGGGAATGGAAAAAAGATGCGGGGATCGAATTGCGTCTCGAAGCGTTTTCGTTCTATTCGTACCCGACCCGCTTCTTCGTGAGCGGAGCATATGGATTCGACCGATTTGAGAAAATCGTAAACAATGTAAAGGTCACGTACGGCCAAGAGTGGCATTTCTATCTCGGAGTCCTCTTTGGATTTGAGATCCGGGAGCTTGTGTCGCCGCGTCTTCGGTGATCGCATCGCACGCGGATATGGGAGATCGCAGAGCATGAAGCGCACCTCTTTTTCGATTCTTGCATTCCTTCTGGTACTTCTCCAGTCGGAGGGGAGATCTCAGAGCGTTTCTCCACCCGACGCCCGCGGCGACGGGATCGGAGGCCTGAGCGGGGTCCTCCGCTACGATTTGCTCCCGATCGAGTCGCGGGCAAATTATCGGCTGGGGGACGGGATCAGTGATAAGGCGGTGGAGCATGAGAAATCTCCACTCCGAGCGGCTTTCTATTCGGCGATCGTACCGGGTGCGGGACAATTCTATTCGGAGTCGTACTTCGCCGCGGCGGCGTTCGGTGCGGCAGAGATCGGGCTCTGGGTTGTCTACGGGATCTACGATGCGAAGGGGGACAAGCAGACGCGTGAGTATGAATCGTATGCCGATCGGAACTGGTCCGTCGTGAAATATGCCGAATGGATTGAACGGTACGGTTCAACGCTCAATCCCAATGCGACCATCCTCCAGGGAACCGTGATCAGTCAAAATCCCAACCTTCCTCCATGGGATCGGGTCGACTGGGTGAAGTTGAATCGAAATGAGGAGGCGATCGGACTGAAGACCGGAACCGGATTCAGCCATCGGCTGCCCCGCCGACCGGAACAGCAGTACTACGAGGTCATCGGAAAGTACGAACAGTACACGTCCGGCTGGAGCGATTCGAATGTCGGCACGCAGGACTATCTAACGAACGTCTCGCCGCAGTTTCGATTCTATCGCGATATGCGGGGGAGAGCGAACGACCTCTTCATGGTGGCGGGAACTGCAGCGGGGATTCTTGTGGCGAACCACCTCTTCAGCGCATTGCACGCGGCCTGGAGCGCGCACACGTTCAACAAGTCGATGAGCGTCGATCTCCAACTTCGTTCGATCGAGCGCCGACCGGGATGGGCGGAGTATGTGCCGACAGCGACTGTCACTCTCCACTTCTGAATCCCATTTTTCTCTTTTGTCTGGTTGGCATTGTTGCCAAAATGCCGCGCTGGGGGACGACGATCATCTTCTCTCCCCCCTATGATGCAAATGAACTTCATCCACGAACGGGAATGAAGAAACGAGTCAAACGAACAAGTGACGGGCGGACGAAGCGTCGGGAGAACGGCGCGCGTCACACTGGAGCGGAATCGCCTTCGAACAGACGATCGATTGTCGTCCGTGGCGCGCGCGTTCATAATTTGAAAAACGTCAACCTTGAGTTTCGAAGAAATCAGCTTGTCGTGTTCACCGGCGTGAGCGGATCGGGGAAATCGAGTCTGGCGTTCGATACGATCTACGCCGAAGGGCAGAGGCGGTACGTGGAAAGTCTATCGTCTTATGCGCGGCAGTTTCTGGAGCGCATGGACAAGCCGGATGTCGATTTCATCGAAGGGATCAGCCCGGCGATTGCCATCGAACAGAAAACAACATCCCGGAATCCGCGTTCGACGGTCGCGACGACGACGGAGATCTATGACTACCTCCGGCTCCTCTTCGGGAGAATCGGACAAACGTATTGCCGTCAGTGCGGCGAGCGGGTTGAGCGTGATTCGGTCAGCACAGTCGTTGACCATCTTCTGGATCATGAGGGGCGAGTGTACGTGCTGTTTCCGCTTCATGCACACTCGGGACGGAGCGTGAAAGATGAACTCGATGCGCTCAAGAAACGCGGCTTCTTTCGGATTGTTGTGGATGGCGACATCATCGATCTTAACGAGTCAGAATTCAAGGGGAAAGACAAGAACGTCATCAAGGTGCTCGTCGATCGGCTTGCAATTCGAAAAGATGATAAGGATGCTGCGTCGCGTCTTGCGGATTCGGTGGAAACGGCATTCCGCGAGGGGGACGGATACGCCCAGATCTTTCTTCTGGAGACCGGCGAGCTGTTGAAATTCAGCCAATACCTCGATTGCCGGAACGATGGCATACGGTACGAAGATCCTGACCCGCGACTTTTTTCATTCAACAATCCGGTGGGGGCGTGCCCGACGTGCCAGGGCTTTGGACGTTCGGTCGGCATCGATATGGATCTTGTAGTGCCCGATCCCGCCAAATCGATTCGGTCGGGCGCGATTCATCCGTGGACGATGCCCCGATGGCGCGATAACCTTAAGGATTTGCTGGCGGTGGCGAAAGCCGCAGACCTGCCCGTGGACGTTCCGTTTCGGGATTTGACGGAGAGACAGGTCGAAGTGGTCATGAATGGATATGATGGGTTCGATGGGCTGAAGAAATTCTTCGGGTACATCGAACGGAAGTCGTACAAACTTCATTACCGTGTCTTCCTGAGTCGCTACCGGGGGTACACGACGTGCGTCGAATGCCGAGGTTCGAGATTGCGGAGCGACGTCATGAATATCCGCATTGCCGGCAGAACGATTCACGATATCGTTCGGATGACGGTTGCAGAGGCGCGGCGCTTCTTCGATTCGCTCAAGCTGTCGCGGTACGACGCTGATGTCGCAAAACGAATTCTCGAGGAGATTCGCAAACGTCTCGCGTTTCTGGACGAGGTCGGCATCGGTTATCTGACCCTCGATCGAATGACGATGACCCTGTCGGGCGGCGAATACCAGCGCATCAACCTCGCCACCTCGCTCGGTTCTTCGCTCGTCGGCTCTCTCTACGTCCTCGACGAACCGACAATCGGATTGCATCCGCGTGACAATGAGAAGCTCATTGCGATCTTGAAATTACTTCGTGATGTTGGAAACTCCGTTCTGATTGTGGAGCACGACGAGTCGATGATCCGTTCCGCGGATCTGGTCGTCGATTTGGGACCCCGAGCAGGCGAACATGGCGGCGAGATTGTTTTCAGCGGAAGACCGGGAGAGCTTGGTTCGAGAGGTCAGGGTTTGACGGCAGAATATCTGCGAGGGACAAAAAAGATACCGGTTCCGGCGAAGCGCCGGAAAGACTCTGAACGCTCCATTTTCATTCGCCACGCCGCCGAGCACAACCTGAAGCGCATCGATGTCCGGATTCCGCTGGAGATGTTTGTGTGTATCACCGGAGTGAGCGGATCGGGAAAGAGTACGCTGGTCCATGACGTTCTCTACGCGGGATTGAAGAAAGCGAAAGGGGGATTTGAGGGGAGCGTCGGCAAACATGCTGAAATCAGAGGGATCGAGCTCATTGACAAGATTGAGCTGGTGGATCAAAGTCCGATCGGTCGAACCCCGAGGTCGAATCCGGTTACGTATATCAAGGCATTTGATCTGATTCGGGATCTCTTTGCGGGTACGCATTCGGCGCGGGCACGCGGATACAAGCCGGGTCACTTTTCATTCAATGTGGCGCGAGGGAGATGCGATGCGTGTGAAGGGGATGGTGTCCAGAAGATCGAAATGCAATTCCTCGCCGACATCTACCTGACGTGTGAGACATGCAAGGGGAAGAGGTACAAACAGGAGGTCCTTGGGATCAAGTACCGCGGTAAAAGCATCAGCGATGTGCTCGCAATGACGGTGACGGAGGCGATTTCCTTCTTTGCTTCGGCCGCGGAGGGCGGCCGCGCGGCGCAACGGCTCCGCGTCCTCGATGAAGTCGGACTCGGGTATCTCCGATTGGGACAACCTGCCACGACGCTCTCCGGAGGTGAGGCCCAGCGGATGAAGCTTGCTCATCACCTCACGGCCTCTCAGACCGAGGGAAGAATTCTCTTCGTCTTTGATGAGCCAACCACAGGTCTTCATTTTGACGATGTTGCGAAACTGCTCAATTGTTTCAATGCTCTGCTCGAAGCCGGGCATTCTCTGGTTGTGATCGAGCACAATATGCATGTGGTGAAATGTGCCGATTTTGTAGTCGATCTCGGTCCAGAAGGGGGTGAGGCAGGAGGTCATGTGGTTGCAGCCGGACGACCGGAGGATATCGCTGTGAACCGGAAATCCTATACGGGAAGATTTCTCAAAGAGATTCTCAATCATCGTTGATTACCTATTGAAGGCCAGCTCTATGTTCAAAAGATTCGCAATGATGCTCTGTGTCGTCGGGATGGTTATTCCCGTCCGTGCTCAGCAAGGAGAGATCGGCGTCGGTCTTATGGTCGGAGCCCCGACGGGTCTCACGGGCAAATACCTGCTCAGCAACAGCGAGAATGCGATCCAGGGATTCCTGGGGGGTGGGTTCGGTGGCATTTCGGTCGGCGGCGACTACCTCTACTATACGGACGCGTTCGATCATCCGGATTTTCCCTTCTATGTTGGCCCTGGCGCCTTCATCGGACCTTCCGCGGTGGGTGGACCGTCATTTGACCGGACCGGGACGCTTGGCCTCGGTGTCCGGGGAATCTTCGGCGTCAGCTATTTCTTCCCGAGGCATCCGTTCGAGATCTCGTTTGAGATTGGTCCGGTTCTCTATGTATCTCCCGCTGTGGATATGGGGCTTGGTGGTGGGCTGGCCTTCAGATTCTATCCGGGCAGATTGCCAAGGAAGTAGAACGAAGACCTGATCAGGATCGCGAGGAAAAAAAGAAAGAGGCTGTTTCAAAAGATCACCGAGAGTCACAGTGAGCGAAATCGTTGCTTCGACGGAGTCTAGCCCCGCCGCATACTTCGACTCCGCTTCCCGACGGGACCCCTTTGGGGCAGTATGACGGCGGGCCTCAGCCTGACGATTTCGCTCTAAGGCGAACTTCTGGGACAGCCCCTTTCCTCATTGTAGGAGGTGAATGGCTGGCCGTCACGACGAATTACGCCGGCGTCGCGTCGACTTCCGTGGAGCTCGGTGCCGGCCGCGTCGCGAGGGAGACGGCCACGAGCACAACGAATCCGAGTGGTATGCTTACGATTCCCGGATTGTTGAGCGGGAAGATCGCGGATTCACCCATGAAAGTTGGACTGAGGAAAATGAGGATGATCGAGCTGATCAACCCGACAGCCATCCCCGAGTAGACCCCCACATCCGTTGTCTTTTTCCAGAACAGCGTGCACACGAGCGCGGGGAGATTGCACGAGGCAGCCACAGCGAACGCGAGGCCGACGAGGAACGCGACGTTCTGTCCCTTCATCAGTATGCCGATTGCAATTGTGAGGAGTCCGACGACAACAGAAGTCACTTTGGAAACGAGAAGGGTCTTCTTTTCATTTCCTCTTCTTCCCATGAATTCTGTGTAGATGTCGTGAGCAACGGCGCCCGCAGAGGCCATGATCAGTCCGGCCACGGTACCGAGGATCGTCGCGAACGCGACAGATGAGATAAAGGCGAAGAAGAATTCGCCGCCGATGAATTCTGCCAGCAGGGGAGCCGAGAGATTCTGATTTGCCGGATCATATGCGCGGAAGAAATTCGAACCCAGGCCCAGGTAGAGGGTCATAAGATAGAACAAACCGATCGCCACAATCGCGATCACGGTCGATTTCCGGGCATCGGACGGTTTGGGAACCGTGTAGTATCGAATGAGAATATGAGGAAGCGCCGCCGTCCCGAGGATGAGGGCCAGCGCGAGCGACGCAAAATCGAGAGGATCCTTGAACTTCATTCCCGGCGCCATGAACTGCTCGCCGCTTATGGTCTTGCCTGTGGGAAGAAGGATCTCCGGATTCTTGATGAAATGGGTGATGAATTCGATGGGGCCCATCCCGGCAACCATCAGGATTGCGACGGTCATCGCAAGTGCAGCCACAAGGAGAAGGAATCCCTTGATGAATTGCACCCACGTCGTCGAGACCATTCCGGCGGTGGCCGTGATGATGATTACCACAATACCCACGATGACGACTCCGACTTCATACGAAATTCCGATCAGGGGCTGGATAATGGAACCGGCGCCGACCATTTGAGGGATGAGATAGAAAATGCTGATCACCAGTGCGCCGACCGAAGACATCAGCCTCACTTTCCGGCTCGGGAATTTGTAGGCCAATGCGTCGCCGAAGGTATATTTGCCGATGTTTCGCAATGGCTCGGCGATGAGAAACAATGCGACGATCCAGCCGGCGAGGAATCCGATTGCATACATGAAGCCGTCGTAGCCGGAGAATGCGACCATCCCCGCAATCCCGAGAAATGAGGCGGCACTCAGGTAATCACCGGCGAAGGCGATTCCATTCATAAACCAGCGCACTTTCCCCCCGGCCACATAGAAATGGCCGGCCGTCTTCACTTTGCGCGAGGCCCAGAACGAAATGACCAGTGTCGTAAGCGTAATGACGGCGAACAGCGCAAACGCGAGAAAACGAAATTCGTATGTCACCGGGCATCCCTTTCTTCTTCATGTTCAACTCGACCGGCAAACCAATTGAAACCGACTGCCATGACGATAGCGCCGATGATCAGCATCTTGCCGTAGAAAATGCCGACGTTTAATCCAAAGAGATCGGCCTGAAACACATGATTGTAGAATGTGCCGGCGATCGTGAACGCGGCATATGCGAACGCGTAGAGGAGGAAGAGAAAGACACCGGCCTTGAACTTTCTTGATTGAAGAAGATCGCGTAACGGATGCTTCTCAGTATGCTTGGAATCCTCGACCATCATAAGTATCCTTTCGTATTTTCAGAGAGCGTTGACGTGCGGACAGATGGAATAATTGACTCTCTTGGTTGATGTGACATTCCTGCCGAGATCGCTCACGTTCAGAAGCAGAAATACTGGATCTGAAGAGTCACTTCGCTGTTCCCGGCGGATTCGACCCGCGTCGGATCGAGCGCCGCCCGATGACGGTTCACCCGCTCATACAGGAGTTTCGCGGACGCTCCGTGGCCCTGGAGGAAGAAATTGATCCCGAATCCCACACGATCCCCGGAGAGAAGGCTGTTTCGCAACGCCAGCGTGCCCGACGTCGCGCCGACCTGGGCAAGGACCGTTGCATCGACAGTCTGCTTTTCGTACTTGAAGTACGGTTGGATCTTCCACTCCTTGAAAAAGTACCCGGCTTCCAGAAAAAAGATCGATTGCTTGGGGATCAGTCTCGTCATCGGGGTGATCGCCTGGTCGGTGCCTCCACCATCCAGATGCGTGTAGGCGATCGACGCGGTCACCGAGCCGATCGAGCCCGCCGGCAATTCCGCAAATCCATCGATTGCGGCTGCGCGATAGCTTCCCTGGAGATCGAGACCACCGCCGACGGTCAGGAGTTCGCTCTTCCCGAGGAATGTCCCGGTATAGAAAAATCCCTTCTCGCGATCCTTGAAATTGTAGTTCAGTCTCGTCGTCCATCGGTACGGCGAATACTGATTGAAATTCTTCCCGCTATACAGCCCCGTCCGATATTCCAACCGCTCATCAAGCAGAAAACCTCGCAGGCTCAGACCAAGATCACGACCGGCGATATTGTCCAGACGCTCTGCCGCGTAGTACTGATAGGTACCGAAGTTCAGTGCCATCAAGCTGGCGGCACTCTGGAGACCGTTGCGCGTGATTCCGACGAGCTGCAATCCAGCGACGAGAGATATCTCGGGACGAAAGACATGCTGGATCTGCGCGTCCTGGACGAACATGGCGACTTTCACGTTCTTCTTGCCATCGGAATCGATGGCGCCGATGCTCACCGCGTCCGACTCGAAGAAGTACGACGTCTGCGGTGACAGACTTCCTCCCACGAGGACGCGGAGTCGACGGAGCATCAGATTCCGATTCCAGTGTCTGGTGAATGAAGGATCTGCATCCTGCGCTGCCGACGTTTGTTCCTGAACGCCTTGTGCCCAGAACTGGGACATTATTCCGACCTTCAGCGTCGGCGTAGACTCCGTTGAGGAAGCGGCGGAAGCATTCGAGGCAAGAACGTTTGGAACTTGAAATCGATTGAAGTCAGGATGCGAACTCAGAAGGGAGGAAGATGGTGATTGCGAGAGGGTAACGTGAAGAGCGCACACGACGCTGAGAATTGAAAAAAATGATTTGCTCCGAATCATGCAGGGAGTTCTCTTTCCAGAAGATGAACGGATGACGCGCGCCGTTTGCACGACGTGGAGTGATCGACTCGTTACGCCGGATAGCCACGGAAGTATGCATATGCTTTCCAGCAAAATGTGGCTTTCAATATATCACTCGATTACTCTCCACTCAACGAAAAAAGGGTCGACGCGAGCAGAATGTGATCGCGATCGTGGTGTCGTTGTGTCCCCGATCTCAAACCTGAGAAGGAAGTGTGGAAAAAAAGCTCACTCGGGATTCAATTGGGGACACGTGCAAGAACGCGAGAAAGGAATTGTCGAAACTGACAACCGAGATGTGAAATTGACGAGAGCACTGCGGAACGCTTAGTAAGGAGGTGGTAAGACTGAAAAGAGAGAAACTACGGAGAAACAAATCGAAGAGTCCTCCCGAGGATGAAGAAGATCTCCGACACGGACATTGTCGTTGACGGAGAACCGGGTGAGCGACTTGCCTCGATTCGTCGGTGACGACTAGAAGATGGAGCCGAAATTCAAGGTGATGTACAATCCCCCGAACTCCTTTGTCTTTTTTCGCTCGACGACCTCAATCCCTTGTCCGAACGGGATGTAGTAATACCTCATGCTGATCCCCGAGAGCGTCCCCCTGTCGATTCCGAAGTACGCCCCGAACCCCACGAATCCGCCGATTGAATAGTGTGGACGTCCCTTGCCGAGCGACTCAAAGAAATCGATCTGTTCGGTGAAGGTGAAGACTGTCCCGTCTGGACCGCGAATCTGTGTTACAGTCGAGTAAGGAGAAACGTAAATCATGGTCGGGCCGAGTCCCGCCATCACGTACGGGCGGAAGTTGTCCATGATATCGTCCTTGAAAAGCCGGTACTGCACTCCTCCCATGAGCGGAATGAGCAGTAGTCTGTTCTTCTTCCCGGGAATGAACGACTGGCCGAAGTAGTCGTAGTACTCAACTTCCGTTTCGTCTTTCACATCCGAAATGGCAAGTGTGATGAACCACGCAATCTCGTCGGAGTACTCTTTTCTAAAGAAGCCGCCGCCGGCAAAGCCGTTATTCGAAACCATGAGATCGATCCCCCAGGCGTTTCGCTTCGGCTGGTACGACTCAGTTTGGAGGAGATTCGGATTTGCGGGCTCGAAAACGATCGATGTATCGGTTCTTTCCTGCGCGGGTGCTGGGGACCCTGCGAGGAGGACCAGGCCGCATATGGCGATACATGTGATGAAGGGCTTCATGGCTGACCTCGTGTAATGCTGGAGCTTCCATCTCTTCAAACCTTTCCGCTGGTGGGTTGGTTCCGTCCGTTGGAGAGGTCTTCTCTTTTCTCAGGAAACGGCAAAAATCGCGAACTTGAGATACTTGGTCTCGGGCATTGCCGGCAAGACCGGATGATCCGGACTTGCGCCGGTCAATTCGAGAAGCTGGATCTTTCGCGACCGCTTGTGTGCCGATTCCTGCACCGCGGTGAGAAACGCTTCTTCGGTGATGTGATGCGAGCATGACGCCGTCACGAGAAATCCTGATGATCCGATCACATCGAGCGCGAGGCTGTTGAGCCGCTGATATCCTTTCAGGGCCGTCGCAATCGTCTTCTTGCTGCGCGTGAACGACGGCGGATCAAGAATGACAACATCAAACTGTCGTTTCTGTTCTCTCATCGCGTTCAATTCGTCGAACACATCACCGATATGATACGCAATTCCGTTCAAATGATTCAGCGTCGTATTGACTCGTGAGCGGGCGATCGCCGCTTCGGAGATATCAATAGCGGTGACCTCGACCGCTCCTCCGCGAAGGGCATTGAGAGCGAATCCTCCGTCGTTGCAGAAGCAATCGAGCACGCGGGCCCCGGCTGTGTACTTCCGAATCGTGAGCCGGTTCAGCCTCTGGTCAAGAAATCCGCCGGTCTTCTGCCCCTCGAGGATATCGACCTTAAGCATAAGACCGTTTTCCGAGATAATGGTTTGATGGTCCGATCCCCGAAGGGTCTCTTTTCTGAGAGGAAGATGTTCGAGGGAACGGACCGGCGATTCATTGCGGGCGACGATGGATTTCGGTTTGAAAATGGCGTCGATGGCATCCAAGATCATGCCGAGCCGCTTATCCATGCCGGCGGCCAGAATCTGGAGCGCAATGAGATCACCGTACTTGTCGACGATCAGTCCGGGGAGGAAATCGCTTTCGCCGTAGACGACCCGGTAGCTGTCGCTATCGGGGAAGAGCCGCTTTCGCAATTCCAGTGCGCTGGCTATGCGCACGGCGAAGAAATCAGTCATGATGGGAATTTCTTCTTTATTGAGAAAACGGAATGCAATCAACGAATGGGGATTGAAGAATCCGATTCCGAGGAACCTGCCGTCATGACGCCGGAGTTCGACGACGTCGCCAACATCGGGACTGCCGTTGACGGACTTGATCTCGTTGCTGAAGATCCACTGATGTCCGTTGAGGAGCCGGCGTTCTTCGTTTTTCTTTAAGACTATTTGCTTTTCCATACGAGGTCAAAGTAGACACTTTTGCGAAGAGATGCAAAGAATGTCTTGAGTGCCGGCGTGATTCCGCTGGCAGGAAATGGGAGTGTCCGATTGACACAGTCGGTGCGTGGACGCGTTGTCTTGAAAGAGAGTCAAAGCTTTGATATATTTTGTGGATTGTATCGACGCATCAGTTCCATTTCTCCACATGTAGTCCAGCCTAAGGAGATGACTATGACTGACATCGTAACGATGCTCGGCAACGACGCGAAGAATCTGCTCGATCATCAATGCAAGACAATTCCCAAAGAATCCCTCCATCTGCCGGGTCCGGATTTTGTCGATCGGGTATTTGCCCAATCAGACCGTCCGATCCCGGTGTTGCGAAGTCTGCAATCTCTCTTCAATACCGGCAGGCTCGCAGGAACGGGATTTCTCTCGATCCTGCCGGTGGATCAGGGGATCGAACACTCCGCGGGAGCGTCCTTTGCGCCGAATCCAACCTACTTCGACCCCGAGAGCATTGTTGAGCTTGCGATCGAAGGAGGATGCAACGCCGTCGCCTCCACCCTCGGAGTCCTCGGCGCGACGGCGCGGAAGTACGCGCACAAGATTCCGTTTGTGCTGAAGTTCAATCATAACGAGTTTCTCTCCTATCCCAATACGCATGACCAGTCGTTCTTCGCGAGCATCCGGCAAGCGTACGATATGGGCGCTGCCGCAGTCGGCGCCACGGTGTACTTCGGATCGCCGGAATCGCGCAGGCAAATCTGGGAGGTGAGTCAAGCGTTCGAAGAGGCCCACGCGCTGGGAATGGCAACTATCCTCTGGTGCTATACGCGCAACGCCGCGTTCAAGACGAAGGAGCAGGACTACCACGTCGCCGCCGATCTCACGGGTCAGGCGAATCACCTCGGCGTCACCATCGAAGCGGATATCATCAAACAGAAATTGCCGGAAAACAACGGCGGCTACACGGCCCTCAATTTCGGAAAGACTCACAAGAAGGTCTACGAGCAGCTCACATCGGATCATCCCATCGATCTTACGCGCTATCAGGTTGCGAACTGCTACATGGGACGAATTGGGTTGATCAACTCCGGCGGACCGTCCGGCAAGAACGACATCGAAGAGGCCGTGAAAACGGCTGTGATCAACAAACGGGCGGGAGGCATGGGACTGATCTCCGGACGCAAGGCATTCCAGAGACCGATGAAGGAGGGTGTGCAGATCCTCAATGCAATTCAGGATGTCTACCTTTCCAAAGACGTAACGGTCGCCTAGCGAAGAATTGCGTCGGAGCGGGTCGCTTCTCATCGCTGATCAGCCACACCGCGGCAGTGTGCAGGCGTCAAGTCATCCGAACTACTGTGAAGCATGCGGGGCGGACTTGACGCCTTTGCTGTTTCAATCCAACCAAATCGAGGAAGGGAGTTTTTGCTCTTGAGCCGGCTGAAGTGCGTCATCTTTGATATGGATGGAACGCTGACCGAGACGAACCAACTGATCTACGATTCGTTCAACCATATTGCCCGGCGCTTCGAAGGAAAAACCTATTCGGTTCCAGAGATCACGTCGATGTTCGGTCCCCCGGAGGAGGGCGCTCTCGCCCGAATCGTGGGAAGCGAACGACTGGATGTGGCGATGAACGAGTATCTCAGGTACTATCGCGCCAATCACAACCGGCTCGCGCGACTCTATCCGGGGATCGTGGAAATCCTCTCGTACGTACGAGATCAATCGTGCCATCTCGCACTCTTCACCGGCAAAGGGATACACACGACGAACATCACCCTCGAGGAGTTCGGTATCAAACGGTTCTTTGATTTTGTGGTCACGGGGAACGATGTCGTTTTGCATAAGCCCTCCGCGGAGGGAATCCAGAAAATCATCGATCACTTTCAGCTTCAGAAGCACGAAGTGCTCATGGTGGGGGACTCCGTTGCCGATCTCAAAGCATCGCGCGAGGCGGGAGTGGAGATTGCGTCGGTGTTGTGGGATTCCTACGGCAAAGAGCAGGTTCTGCAGTTGAAATCGGATCACGAATTCCACAATGTCCAGGAATTTCACGACTGGTTGAGCAAACGGTTTGCAGAGCATCCGTGACATATCGCAAGATCCCCAAGCGGAGTTCCCCTCCGTGGCTCTGCGTTTCCTTCGCGTCGGTCTCCCGCTTGTGTTGCTGGCGTTCTATCTGGCGACAATTTCACATTTTGACTACACGCCTGACGACACCTACATCTATCTTCAATACGCGAAAAATATTGCGCGTGGGGAGGGATTTGCATTCAATCAAGGGATCCCATCCTACGGAACAACCGGTCCACTCTGGGCTCTCCTCATTGCGGCGGGTGCAACGATCGGGCTCGATCCGTACATCGCGGCAAAGACACTCGATCTGGTCTTTGCAAGTCTTTCGATACTGGTGTTCTTCAACGTCGCGGTGTACACCCTGCGCAGTTTGCTCTATGGTATGACCGCTACACTGCTTTTCTCGTTTGATGTTTGGATGATTCGGTGGTCCGGAAGCGGGATGGAGAGTTCGCTGGCTGTCCTGCTGGCGCTCATCGCCTTTCGCTATGTCTACAGGAACGACTACGTGCTGGCCTCCTTTGTTGCGGCTGTGCTGACGCTCGTACGTCCGGAAGGAGCGCTGTTCTTTGTCGTCATCATGGCTGACAATTTCCTGAATTCGACGAAGCCGCGCCTGGCCGCGCGCGTTCTCGTCCGCTCGCTCCTTCTCTATGCCGTTGTCGTCGTTCCATGGATCCTCTTTGCCGTGATCCACTTCGGGACAATGATCCCGAACACGTTTGCCGCAAAGTCGGGAACGGCGTTTACGATCGCGGGGGTGGGGGAGACTTTTTGGTCGATCGCAATCATCCTGGGGGCCTCCCAGGCGATCCCTCTCCTTCTCGTCGTAGCAGGATTGCCGTTGGTCGCCAAATGGTTCGGGTGGGGCAAGATCCGCAGCGAACAGCTCCCGATGCTCTGGGTTGTGGCCCTTGTCGCGTTCTATTCTCTCCAGGAGGTGCAGGTGGTCTCCCGCTATTTGCTGCTGACGATTCCGTTTCTGATCTTGCAAGCAATGTGGGTGATGAGCCGCATCGGCGGACATCGGCAGCTTACGCTGAAGAAAACCGCTTTTTTGCTCGGCCTGACCGCCGTGATTTCGCTTGTGCAGAATCAATTTGTCTACCAGACGAGAATTCGCCCGCACGTAAATCAGTTTGTGATCGGAATGAATCAAGCGATCAAGCCAATTGCCTTCTGGTTGAGGGAGAACGCGGAACAAGACGCAACGGTACTTGCACCCGATATCGGTCTTCTGGGCTATGTTTCCGATCGCACGATCTACGATGTCGCCGGCCTCGTCACGCCGGAAGTGAGAGGGACATTCCTCGGAGTTCCATACGACACGGCGATGCGGGAACGGAGATACGAGCGTGTGGTCAATCCGGATTACGTCGTCCATCGCTCGCCTTCGGGCGGTGGGATCGCGACGGATGCGCTTGTTCCCGTCATGACGACCGAATTTCCCGGTCTCGGCGTTACGAAACAGGACGTGCAGTACTACACACTCTATCGGAGTGTTCGGTGAAAGCAATTCTCCTGATCGCAATGGTGATCTGTACGAGCGAGCTCGAGGCACAATTCGATCGCGTGAAGGGATTCCGTTTGTACGGAAGAGATGCATCGCAGCTTCCGATCGCATCGCTCGAAGGAGATCGATTCACGGTGGAGTTCGATATCTTCGAGGACGAACCGCCCGATCTCTACCTTCAATTCGTTCACTGCGATAAGAATTGGTCTCCGACATCAAGTCTCTTCGTGAACGATCCGATCAAACGGCGGACGAGGTTTCCGCTTCCGTTTCGTGTGGCCTCCGATGGGGTGAAGTACTACCGGTATCAATACCGGTTCGTGGTTCCGTCGGATCCCTTGTTCCCGACATTCATCCATTCCGGGAATTACGTCGTGGAGCTGCGGGACGGGAAAAACGACGATCTCCTTGCACGCGAGAAGGTTTTTGTGATCGAAAGGAAACTTCGTCCCGCGATGAGGATTTCTAATCGTTCGCTTCCATCGACCATCAATCCGTACAATGAAGCGCTTCAGGTGGAAGTCCGCGTTCAGATCCCGGAGATCGACAGTCTCACACGGGAGCCCTACATCCCGTACAACCTGCGGACGGTGGTTCTCGTGCGCAATAAAGAGATCGAACGCGCGTGGAGAATCGATGTGGACGATCAGAACCCGGAAACCTATGTCGAGGGTTTCTCGTTGCGGCATCCGACCTTCGTGATCTCCGACGTGCCCGTGGGGACGGAGTACAGGCAGATGGACTTGCGCAACGTGACGGAATATCCGGAAGGATCGGTGCTGCGCCCCCGGCTTGGAGCCGATGTCAGCCGATTCCAGCAGCGACCGCGAGGCGACGCGGATGGAGGAGCGACGTATCGGCAGAACGATCGGTACTCCGACTACGTCGCATATCAGTTTGAATTGCTGTGGGACTCCCCGCCGGGGACAATCGTGCACGTTGTTGGTGATTTCAATGGCTGGCATCCCGACGAGCGATCGAGAATGGTGCAGGAGGGAGGTCGGTTTCTCTGGAAAACCTGGTTGCGTCGCGGAATCTACGATTACCAGTACCTTGTGCGGAATGGAGATTGGATTACCCTGGAGGGCAATGATTGGCGTTCGGTGAGCAACTTCACGGCATTCGTGTACTACCGTGACCCACGGTACGGTGGATTCGATCGAATTCTCGGCGTTGCTCGGGGGAGGAACAGGGGGGAATTGCAGTAACACTTTCTTCAATCATCAGAAAACGGCCTTATGCGGAAAACCAAAGTTGGAGTTGTCGGCACGGGTCATCTCGGCGCGCTGCATGCGAAAATGTATTCCCAGATTGAGTCAGCAGATCTGATTGGAGTGTATGATGCGGACGCGGGAAAGGCGAAAAAAGTCGCGGAGGATTTCGGGACGCGCGCATTCGATCGGCTGGAAGACCTTCTTTCGGAGGCCGAGGCAACGAGTATCGTAACCTCGACGAAGGCGCATCATGAAGTTGCGATGAAGGCCCTTCAGCACGGGTGTGACATCCTGATCGAAAAGCCGATCACCGAGACCATCGAGCAGGCACAAGAAATTGTTGCCGTCGCCGAACGGATGAAGAAAAAGGTGCAGGTGGGTCATATTGAGAGATTTAATGCCGCGATCATCGCGCTGGAGGAATACACGCTTGAGCCTCTCTTTATTGAATCGCACCGTCTCGCGCAGTTCAATCCGAGAGGCACAGATGTTGCAGTCGTCCTTGATCTCATGATTCATGACATTGATCTCATCCTGAGCCTGGTCAAATCTCCCGTCGCGAAAATCGATGCCAACGGTGTCGCAGTGGTCTCGGATAGTCTCGACATCGCAAACGCCCGTCTGCAGTTTGCAAACGGTTGTGTGGCAAATGTCACGGCCAGTCGGATCTCTCAAAATAAAATGAGAAAAATGAGGTTGTTTCAACGAGATGCCTATATTTCCGTCGATTTCGTTCAAGGTGTTGCGGAGGTCTTCCGGCTCGCAGACGAGATGCGCGCGGACGCCAAGGGGACGATGTTGCTGGGGAATGTCGACCAAGGTGCGCGCAAGCGCCTCGTTCTGTATGAGCAACCGGAGGTGAAGGAAGTTAATGCGTTGAAGCACGAGCTGACGCTCTTCTTGAGGTCCGTTCAGGAAGACAGAGATCCTCCCGTGACGGGCAAGGATGGAATCGAGGCACTGGCTGTCGCACAGGAAATCCTCAAAAGGATTGAATCACAAACCATCAGGAGTGTATGAAGGGTCCGGCTCACATCGACATCACTGATGATCTCCTGGAACGGATCGGCTCGATTGCGGATCGCGAATCAATCGAGGTGTACGTCGTTGGTGGGTATGTGCGCGATCTCTTGATGGGGCGGACTGTCAAAGATATTGATCTGGTCGTTATCGGGAGGGGAGTGGAATTCGCAAGACTCGTGGCGCGGGAACTGGATCGCACGAACCTCGTCGTGTTCGAGAAGTTCGGAACTGCCGCACTGCACCTGGAGCGCTGTAAATTGGAGTTTGTCGGTGCGCGCAAGGAGAGCTACAACAAAGCTTCCCGGAAGCCGGTCGTTGAGGGAGGAACCCTGGAGGACGACTTGGCGCGGCGTGATTTCACGGTCAATGCGCTCGCGGCGTCAATCAATGCTGGGAGCTGGGGCTCGCTGGTTGATCCCTTTGGAGGTGTCGCCGATCTCCATCGGCGGATTCTGCGCACCCCCCTCGATCCGAGGGCGACCTTCGATGACGATCCTCTGAGAATGATGCGTGCGATGCGCTTTGCCGCGCAGCTCAACTTCGAGATCGAGCCGGCGGTGCTGGATGCTTCGCGTGATATGAAGGAACGTCTTTCGATCGTCTCTCAGGAACGCATCACTGACGAACTGCTGAAACTTCTCTCCAGCTCCAAACCATCGATCGGTCTTCGGCTGATGCAATCCACCGGTGTGATGGGATTCGTCTTCCCTGAGGTCGCCGACCTCAGCGGCGTCGAACAACGCGAGGAGTATCATCATAAAGATGTTTTCTTTCACACGCTCCAGGTTCTCGACAATGTCAGTGATTTGTCGGAGAACCTCTGGCTGCGGATGGCCGCCCTTCTCCACGATATTGCGAAGCCGAAGACCAAGGCGTTCGAGCCGGGAACCGGTTGGATGTTCCACGGGCACGAGGAGGCCGGCGCCCGCATGGTCAGGCCGATCTTTCGGAGGATGAAATTTCCGCTCGACCATCTTTCGTATGTCGAGAAGCTCGTGCGTCTTCACTTGCGTCCGATGGCGCTCGTCGATGAAATGGTCACCGACTCTGCCGTACGTCGTCTTCTCTTTGAGGCTGGGGAGGATGTCGACGATCTGATGCTCCTCTGTCGGGCGGACATCACTTCCAAGAATCCGCGACTCGTGAGTCAGGTACGGGCGAACTATGATCGCGTTGTGGAAAAAATGGAAGAGGTTGAGGAGAAGGATAGAATCCGGAACTGGCAGCCGCCGCTCCGCGGGGACGAAATCATGAAGATTTGCGGCATCGAACCGGGTCCAACGGTGGGAAGATTGAAGCAGGCGATCACCGATGCGATTCTCGATGGGATTATCCCGAACGATCATGAAAGTGCGCTGGCGTATTTACTTAAAATCAAAGATGAGATTCTTCGAAACGGGTCGTGAATTCAGACTGGTCTTGACGACACGGCGACCGAGCTGGAGGGGGGAGATGCAAATAATTCTGCTGAAAATTGAAACTTTTGGGGAAATATGCCGTTGTACACTTAGAATTTTGAATCCATTTCATCCACTCAAAATTGAATTCCTCACGGAGATGCTTACATGAGAACCACCCTTGCCGTACTCTGCATGTCGCTGCTGGTCACAGGCGCATTCAGCCAGCCCAGTAGGTCTGCGCGAACCCTCTCGCTCGCGGACGCGGTGAATCTGGCGCTGGAGCAGAACTATCTCGTGCGTCAGGCCCAGAACAATGTCGACGCGGCTCAAAGCGCCGTCCTGAGTGCATACGGGAGTTACGCACCGACAGTCTCGGCATCCGGATCATGGAGCCGTCAGCAAACCGATCGCGCTGCGACGACGCAACTAATCGGCGGTCAGCCATTTACGCTCCCGGCATCTCAGACGATCACGAACAATTTTGCCACAAACCTGAGCGTGGGGTACACCGTGTTCGATGGATTCTCGCGTGAAGCGTCTTTTGCCCGAGCCAGTGCGAATGCCGTGGCAAGTGAGAATACGGCAATGCGGACGCGCCAAACGACTGTCTATCAGACCGAGAGCGCATACCTGAACGTTCTTCGAACCGAACAATTGGTCAAGGTGAGCGAAGAAAATTTGAAGCGCAGCCAGCGACAACTCGAGCGGATTACGGAGTCAAACCGTCTGGGGGCCCTTTCGATCGCCGACGTCTACCGTCAGCAGTCACAGGTTGCCAGTGACGAATTGAATGTGATTACGGCACAAAACAACCACAACAAGGCAAAGGCCGATCTTCTCGCGATCATTGCCCTCGACGTCGCGCAGGATTATCGGTTTGCGGATCCCACCATTACCACAGAACTCGCTCAGGCAGAGTTGGACGACGTTCTGCGACGGTATGAGGGATTTGATGTGCTGAAGAATCGCGCCCTTTCATCCCGACCGGACTATATTGCTTCACAGGAATCGTACGACGCGGCGTCATGGGGAGTGACGGCTGCCCGCCGCACTTACTTCCCCAGCGTTTTTGCGAGCGGAGGATACAGTCTCTCAAGCAACAAGATCTCCAGACTCAATGACAGTAAGGGGCTTTCATGGGGTGTCGCCATCCGGTGGACTTTGTTTGACGGATTTGACACGAACCAGGCCATTCAGTCTGCGAAGGCTCTGGAGAGAAACGCGGAGCTCTCCCGTTTGCAACTGGAGCGCACGATTAACGTAGAACTGAAAAAAGCGCTGCTGGATTTGCAGGCTGCGGCGAAGCAGTACGAGGTCGCGCAGAAAGGACTTGTGTCCGCGACTCAAGATCGGAGGACGGCGGAAGAGCGATACAACGTCGGCTCCGGGACATTGCTCGACCTGCTTGTTGCCAACGCAAGCTACGTGAATGCAGAGGTCAACAAGATCAACGCCGCATATAACTTCATTATTTCGAAGCGGAATGTTGAATATGTGCTGGGTGAGCGATCTTACTGAATAATCTAGCCGGCGGTGACCGTCGGTTCACCGAGAATCTCAGGGAGTCGGTCGAAATGGCGAACGCAAACGCGAAAAAGAAAAGACGGAAGATCATTATCTTCAGCATCATCGGCGTGTTGGTAATTGCTCTCGGTGTCCTTGTGGTGATGGGGAGCAATCGGGAGAAAGTCCACACGATCCAAACGGAGAAAGCTGAGCTCAAGACGATTACTCAGGTCGTGACTGCATCCGGAAAGATCCAGCCGGAAGTTCAGGTGAAAATCAACGCCGAGGTAAGCGGCGAGATCATCGAACTCCCAGTGAGGGAAGGTCAGCGTGTGAAGAGGGGTGATCTCCTCGTTCGGATCAAGCCCGATGCGTACCAGGCACAGCTTGAGCGCGCGGAAGCATCGCTTGCCGTTGCACAGGCAAACCTTCAAAAGGCGGAGGCCGAATTCAAACGCGTGACGGATCTCTACGCGAAAAATCTCGTCTCGACGGCGGAGATGGATGTCGCGAAAGCGACCTATCTCAGTGCGCAGGCGACGTTTGCGCAGCAACAGGCAGTGTTGAAGGAGTCGCGGGAGACGCTCGGCAAGACGACAATTCGATCCCCGATGGATGGTGTCATCAGCCAACTCCGGTCGGAACTCGGCGAGCGCGTCAGCGGCAGCCAGTTTATGCAGGGAACGGAAATCATGACCGTCGCCGATCTCTCGCGCATGGAGGCCAGAGTCGAGGTCGGTGAGAACGATGTTGTGCTGGTCACACTCGGCGACACTGCGCGCATCGAAGTCGATTCCTATCCTGATCGAAAATTCGTCGGCGTTGTGAGTCAGATCGCGAACACGGCAAGCACACGCGGGCTCGGAACGCAGGACGAGATAACGAATTTCCAGGTGCGAATCCTGATTAGCGCCCCCAGCGATGTGCGATTCCGACCCGGGATGTCGATGACGGCAGATATCGAAACCGAAACCCGTCCAGGAGTTCTGGCGATCCCCATCCAGTCGGTCACGACCCGCCAACCGAAAGAAGAAAAGCAAGAAGGGGAGACCGTGGCCGAAGGAGAAGCGCAGGTGGCAAAAAAGGGGAAGACAAAGGATGAGCTGAAGATCGATGAAGTTGTGTTCGTGATCACCGACGGCGTCGCCAAGACGAAAGTCGTCAAGCGAGGAATCAGCGATGATTCCTACGTGGAAATCACCGATGGACTCACGGAGGGAGCGGAGATCGTCTCGGGTCCATATCGGGCAATCAATCGCGATCTTGAGGACGGTGCCAAAGTAAAAATCGACAACGCAAAGACCAAGAAGACCGGATCCTCGATCTCGAGTCAGAACTAGCCCATGAATCGCTCAATCGTATTGCTGGTGACCGGTCTGCTGTGCGTTGTTGTTCAATCGACGCTCGCCCAGACCTTCGAAGAAGCCGCTTCGCTGTTCCAGAGGAGGAAGTTTGACCATGCAAAACCGATTCTGGAACAGGTCGTCAAGAGAGACAACAAGCACGCGCAAGCTCACTACTACTTGGCAACGATTTGTCTGTTGCCGGCTCACCGCGACGATGACAGGGCCGTTGATCTTGCTGAGGTTGCGACCGAACTGGAACCGAACAACGCTGATTATCACTACATCCTCGGTGCTGCTCTCGGAACGAAAGCACGGGATGCGGGCATGATCAAGCAGGCGTTTCTCGCGCCGAAGATCAAGAACGCGTTTGCGCGGGCCGTGGAACTCAATCCGAATCATACTCAGGCGCGTATCGGGCTCGCGCAGTACTATATGAACGCCCCCTCCATCATGGGAGGCGACAAAGCGAAGGCGGCGGAACATATCGAGGCGGTGATTTCGTTGGACGAAGTGGTGGGTCGTTCATACAAGGCGCGCATGCTGGAGTCCGAGAAGAAACTAGTCGAGGCAGAGCAGCAACTCACCACGCTCGTTCAGAACCGACCCTCCGATTGGCGCGGTTGGAAGAACCTCGGGTACTTCTCCGTGTGGACCGAAAAGCCCGAGAAGGCCATCGATGCATTCAGAAAGTATGTCGCGGCTAAACCTGATACCGCCGATGCCTACGACAGTCTCGCGGAAGGTTTTCTCAAGAAAGGAGAGGCTGATCAAGCGATTGTCCAGCTCACGAAATCGCTCGAGCTTGATCAGACCTTCGCACCGTCGCTGATGAAGCTCGGACGAGCGTACGAAATGAAGAAACAACCAAAAGAAGCTCGAGAGGCCTATCAGAAACTCCTTGCGGTTGATTCGAATCCGAATCGACGCAAAGAAGCAGAACAGAAACTCAAAGAACTGAAATAAGCCGGAAGGTTGGAAGACATGTCCACAGTCATTAGTCTACGCGACATCACGAAGATTTATCAAATGGGTGATACTGAGGTTGGAGCTCTCCGGGGCGTCTCACTCGACATTCGGAAAAACGAATACGTCGCCATCATGGGACCGTCGGGATCCGGGAAGTCGACGCTGATGAACGTGATAGGATGTTTGGACACGCCCACCTCCGGTTTGTATGAGTTCAACGGGATCAACGTCAGTGACATGAATGATAACGAGCTCGCGAAAATCCGAAACAAGGAAATCGGCTTTGTATTTCAGACATTCAATCTTCTTGCGCGATCGGATTCCCTCCACAACGTGGAGTTACCCCTGATCTACGGCGGCATATCGTCCTCAAAGAGAAAACTGTTGGCCGAAGAGGCGATGGTCAAAGTCGGGCTGGGAGACCGCATGCATCATAAGCCGAACGAGCTATCGGGCGGCCAGCGCCAGCGCGTCGCAATCGCACGCGCTCTGGTGACACGGCCGTCGATTATTCTCGCCGATGAGCCCACCGGAAATCTCGACACGAAGACCGGCGATGAGATCATGAATCTCTTTGAAGATTTGCACGCCGATGGAAACACAATCATCCTCGTCACGCACGAAGAGTACATCGCTGAGCATGCCCATCGCATCATTCGTCTCCGAGACGGTCTCATCGAGCATGACGAAATCGTGAAGGAACGAGTATCCGCAAAGACCGAAAAGGTGATCGCGTGACGTTCGTCTATTTCCTCGCTCAGCTCAGGGAAGGACTCTTCATTTCCTTTCATGCGCTTCGAGCGAATAAGATGCGCTCAGTGCTGACGACGCTCGGCATCGTGATCGGAATCGTTTCCGTGACGCTCATGGGAACGGCCATCGAGGGGCTCGACCGTGCGTTCAATCGAAGCATTGCTGCCATTGGAGCCGATGTCCTCTACGTGCAGAAGTTTCCGTGGTTCGCCGGTGAGGAATGGTTTACCATGCGCAATCGGCGGGACATCACGCTCGAACATGCAAAAACCGTCGCACGCCAATCCAATCTCGCGGCGGCCGTTGCGCCCACCGTTGGGACAATGCGCCCCACCAAATATCGGGAAAAGGTTATCGAGGCAGTCTCGATCATCGGTTCGACGGACGATTACATCTCGACGAGCGGTGCAAATGTCGCTATCGGACGCTTCCTGACAAGCGCAGAATCGGATGGCGGGAGACCGGTCGCAGTCATCGGATCCGATGTCGCGGAAAACCTCTTTTCGTTTGAGGATCCGATCGGAAAGACGATCAAAGTTGCCAACTACTCCTATCGCGTCGTTGGCGTTCTCGAGAAGCAGGGAAGCCTGCTCGGGATGGTGAGCCTTGACAACCGGGTGATTGTTCCTGTTTCCAGATTTTACAAGCAGTTCGGATCGAGGCGTTACGTGACCGTGACGGTCAAGGCACCAAGTATGGAGATGGTGGAAGAAACGAAGGAGGAAATTCGCGGAATTATGAGAAAGGCCCGCCGGCTCGATCCGGGTGCGCCCGATGACTTCGCCATCAATCAGCAAGAGGCGTTCATCCAGGTGTTCAACGGAATCGGCATCGTTGTCGCCGGCGTCGGATTGTTCATTACCGGTCTTTCGCTCTTTGTCGGCGGCATCGGCATTATGAACATCATGTTTGTCTCCGTAACGGAGCGCACGAAAGAAATCGGTATCCGGAAAGCTATCGGCGCTCCGCGCAAAATTATTCTCTTTCAATTCCTCACCGAAGCGGCGATGCTCTGTCTGCTCGGCGGTGTGATCGGACTTCTGATCGCGTTTCCTTTGAGCTTGATTATCGATACCGTTCTCCCGACCGCCATGCCGATCAGCATCGTCGTCGTCGCTTTGATCGTTGCACTACTGGTGGGGATCTTTTCCGGATTTCTGCCGGCTTACCGGGCATCGAGACTCGATCCGGTCGATGCCCTGCGCTATGAATAATGCACTGGAACGCTTCGAGAGGTCGACGTGGAGATTCGAGAGATTCTGAGTATTGCTTTCTGGGCGGTTCGCGCGAACAAAGTTCGATCGGTCTTGACGATTCTTGGGATTGTGGTCGGTGTGTTTTCGATTATTGCAGTGATGACCGCCGTCCGTGTCCTCCAGAACAGCATTGAATCAGGACTGAGCCAGCTGGGTTCGCACACGTTTCAAATCCAGAAGTTCCCGATCATCATGGGGGGTAGTCACGCGGAACGCGCCAAATACCGGAACCGCAAAGACATTACCTATGCGCAGGCGCTCCAGGTTGCCGAACAGATGACTCTCGCGAAGGAGGTGGGAATCGAAGGATGGGAAGCGTTCAAGGTCGTGAAGTCGGCAACGGACAAAACGAATCCGAGTGTGAGCCTCGTTGGTGAAACGATCAGTGGCTTTGCAACAAACAATTGGATTGTCGCGGACGGAAGACTCTTTACCGAATACGAGTTTCAACAGGGGCGCAGGGTCGCGGTGGTTGGCGAGAGGGTGCACAAAAAGGTATTCCCTCGCGGCGGTGCCGTCGGGAATCAAATCAAAATCGACGCGAATTGGTACACCGTGGTGGGTACGATTGAAGCCAAAGGGGGGGCGCTGGGGGGAAACCAGGACAATTTCGTTGCCATTCCGCTGTCGACATTCCTTGATACGTACGGGGACAGGCGGTCGCTGCACATCATGGTCACGGCGAAGTCGCCGGAGGTGTACGAGGAATCGAAGGAGCAGGCACGCTGGATTCTCCGAACAGCACGCCGTCTTGCGCCCGGTGCCGAGGATGATTTCGCAATCTTTTCCAACGAATCGCTCATCACCCAATTCAACGAATTTACGTACTATGTAAAGATGGGCATCGGATTCATCAGCGTCGTTGCCCTCATCGCCGCGGGTGTGGGAATCATGAATATCATGCTGGTTTCGGTCACGGAGCGAACACGCGAGATTGGCATCCGGAAGGCGGTTGGGGCGCAGAAGGGATCGATTCTCCGGCAGTTCCTTGCAGAAGCCGTGGTGTTGAGTCAGATCGGCGGTGTGGTCGGCGTGCTCGTGGGAATTCTGGCGGGAAATCTGGTGGCGGTCATCACGGAAATGCCCGCGGTGTTTCCTGTTGATTGGGCGATTATTGGATTCGCGCTCTGTTCTCTCATTGGAATCGTCTTCGGCGTGTATCCGGCGTGGAAGGCCTCAAATCTTGATCCGATCGACGCGCTTCGGTACGAATGACAGCGTTTGTGATGAAGATAAGAACCCCCGATCTCTCTGGAGGTCGGGGGTTTTGATTTATCTGACGGTTTGCTCGCGCGTGAGGATCGGATGGCTACGCTTTCATCCGCTTTCCCTTTTCCTCATCTGTGAAAATCCAACCGACAAGTTTTCCGGGTTCGATCGTTGAGAGGTCTTCCCAGTACGTTTTGTTGCGCATGTGTCGTGACGAGGTGTCGGTCGGCGACAGACTCTCGATATGAGTGCGAATCCCTTCAAACCTCTCTTTCCAGAGCCCCATGTTTGAGATCCGGAGATCGACCCATCCGTCGTGTGCCCAGGTTTCGAGCGATTTCCGGACGATCTTCAGTTCGTTCTCGCCTCGGTACGGAGGAATCTTGATCTCACTTCCGCGAAGCAGAGTCACGCCGTCGGCCATCAGAATGGGAATTCCGATCGAGATGATCTCCGCGCGCACCTGCTGGTCGGCGGTAATGATTGCGGTCAGTTTCTTCGACATCTCGGAGGGCTTCGCCTCCAGGACGGCCTTCATACTCCCATAGGCGATCTTGAGGAGATGCGCTTCGTGCAGGAGTTTCGACAACCTCGGCGGTCCGAGGATTTCGAATGCCACACTCTCCTTCCTGTGTTTCCGCTCTAACCGTTTCATCTCCTGGAGTGCGCTTTCAAAAAGGAATCCGGCGCGATATGTGGGAGCCAGCGTCGCATTGTCGAGGGCGTTGATGATATCCCGACCGGTGTTTCCACCTTTGATTTCATAGACGACTGCTTCCGCGATTTCTTCCGGTGTCACATACTCCATCTGTCCGGGGGTCGAGATCGATTCAAACTCCCCTCGCGAAAACAATCCATTCTCACCGGTATCAATGAAGACGGACTCCAGCGATGTATGCAAAGGGGTCCAGCTTCTCTCTTCGGTTTTCAGCTTGAGTGTCTTCCCGAGCTTGATCCCTTGGTCCGGCGAACAGTCGACGAGCTGGATGGCCTTGTGACGCTTCTTGATTTCTCCATAGCCGATCCGCTTCCACGCGATGGCCGCCGTGGGCTTGATTTCCTTTGTGATTGGGGCGTCGGGTGTCCTTCCCATCAGGAACAGCAACAGCGTGTGCGCTCCTGCCACTGACGATTTGCTCAGAAGGACTGACGACGGGCGTTCCTCACTATGGGTGTACGGAATGTTGAGTCCCATCCCCCCCGTGCCGCTGGTCCCGATTTTCACATAGATGCGAGAGCCGGACATCTGCATCGATCGATAGAGAAGCTGAACGTGTCGGATGAGCTGCGGAATGTAGAGCGTTGCGATTAAGCGTTCGGTCGATTCGATGAGGGCGCCGTGGTCGGATTCCGAAGATTTCCTCATCGCTTTGCGCGTCTCCCGGGCCGCGTGGAACAAATCCTGATAGGCGATCGCTGTCGCTGAATTGATGCAATCGACAACAATGTCCGGCTTATGGCGGTTCAGCAACTGATAGATCGTGGAACGTTCGATCACATCCTTGTTCAAATCATCCAGGAGATCGTCGATCAGCATCTGTCGCGTGGCATGGTGCTTCAGAATTTCTTCCCGCGGTTTGTCCTTGAGCTTGTGTCGGAGGAATATGTTTCCCCACCATGGGACAAACATACTTCTCTTTGATTTCGGGTATTCTTTTCGAAGGAGATCCACAGCTTCCTTGGCTTCCCATTCCTGGAGAGAGGCGATGACAATCTGCCGGGGCCCGTTTTCCATGATCTTCCGGCTGATGGCGGAGCCCACCAATCCCCATCCGCCAAGGATCAGTGCTTTCTTATTCTTGATTTCCATACATGAGGTTCTTTGTGAAGGTTTCTGGAGTAGTCGGTTTGTGAATCAGTCTCTGCCAGTATCCGCTTGTTTGATCTTGTCGGCCTCGATGACGACCGCTTTCTTCAGCTCCTTGCTCAGTTTGTAGGTGATCGTGGTCTTGCCGATTCCAGGCGCGCCGTTGATGATGATAATCATCTCTAAGGTCGGTCTATTTCTGGCGGAGGAGATCCCGGACTGTCCTTGTATAGTTTTCGATCTCCCTCTGATAGTCTTCCCCCGTCCCCGGTCCGCTGAATCCAGGGTGAATCTTTTTCACCTTTCCGTCGCGACCGATGAAAATCGAGGTCGGATAGGCAAAGAAATCGTCAAGCTGGCTCCGTAATCGCTCGTCCACGTTCGATCGGTCGATTGACCCGGCAAATAGGATCGGATACGTGATGCCGTGACGTTTCGCGTAGATACGGAAATTCTTCTGCGCGAGAGCGACATCGTTCTTCATTTCAAATGCCAGGCCGACAACTTCGAGTCCCTCATCGTTGTAATCGCTGTACAACTGCTGGAGGAGTGGGGCCGCATCGAGACAGTTGTGACACCACGTTCCCATGATGTCGACGAGAATCACCTTTCCTTTGAATCGATCGTCGCCAGAGGTGATTGACTCCCCATCGGCCGTGGTTCCCTCAAATGTGAAGGGCACCTTCGGGTTCTTCATCCGCGTGTTTCGTACGCCAACTGGTCGCGCAAGAAATTCCACTCTCGGTTCAAGGCGTACCGGCTGTGACGGAAGATTGCGCGTGAAGTACCGTCCTTCCCATCTCTCCTCCTCGTACTGAACGTCGAGGCGGTGGATTTGCCATCCCGTAAACCTGTGGAGGATCGCGCGATTGCCGGTCTGCACGCCTGCCAGGAGTCCGTGATCGCCGCTGGCCTCGAGGATCGTGCCGAAGATCGAGTCGTTCCTTGCCCAAAAAGTCGCGGCCATCGTCGTATCCGTGCCCCCGTCGCGACCAAAGAACGCCCGGAACCTTCCCACGAGTTTGGTCGAGGGCGTGGATGAGGGGGGAACGGTCGCCCCATACGGAGCCGATTCCTCCGCCGGAGACGCCTCGAATTCCAGAAACGTCGTATCGGCACGGTAGCGATAGTAGCGTCCTTTGAGGGTGTCGCCGGTCCAACGCGATTTCATCTCGACGCCGTACTCAGAGATCACGAAAAAGAGAGAATCGCCCCGACGAATGATTTCCGGTATCTGCGTCTGCTCGTTTCCGACGAGAAAATACCCCGACGGGGGAGATACTGCCACGTCTAGGTAGAATCCCAGATCTACCGATTGTCCATCGGCGATCTTGATCGATCCTCTCCAAATCTTCTTCTCGGGGAGAGGAGTCTGGCAGGCAGAAACGAATACAGAGAAAACGAGAAGGATACACAGAGAGTATTTCATTGAGATCTCCATCAACCAAAGAAGCCGACATGCTTGGCTGTGCCGAACACAGAGAGCGCCGCGATGCCCATGAGGAGGACGAACTGGACCACGTAGAAGAGCGTGACTTGGTTGTTCAGAACGGCAAAGTTGACTTCGGCATCGTGCGGAGGATTTCCGGCGGCGATTTCCTTCGCAGCGGTCATCCGGCGGCGGGCCAGACGCGGCCCGTAGATTGTTCCGTTGATGAGGAAGATGACGAACACAAGGAGCTTGGCGACGAGCCATCCTTCTGTGTACCAACGACTCATCGCGTCGGGATACCGGTGAAAGATGTTTCCAATGCCGGATATCAACAGAATGACGGCGGCGACTGGCGAAAGCAGCCCGATTGTCCGCATGAGACCTCCGACATAGAGCTGAATCTGGCGATCTTTCTCCCGCGCGAATCGGCGGTTGAGGATCCAGCCCGCAAGGATTACTGTGAAGACAATGCCAAAGCCGATGAGATGAATAAGAAAAAGGATTGAGCCCGACATGAAACGTTCCCTCCGCCACAATTGATGAGTACTAGCAGGTTATTGAAAAGACTACCCTTGGTGGAATGACTGCTCCCCGGCTTTTTCAATAGTCTGCTAGGCAATCCACGAGCGGTAAGATAACAAATAGAGTTCAAAAGTGTGACCAAATCTGCGTGACCGGCGTTCAATCGGCGTCGCCGTCACGGAACGGTCCGTGCCTCGGGCGCGGGAAGGGTTCGCTCAGCAGTCTATGGGACTCCCGGAAGGGAACAAGATCTCAAATTCGCGAATCGACTCAACAGCAAATATCACTTCGGCAATCCGTTTTTTGCCACATCCCTCATCACTTCGCAGAATCGATCGAGCTCGTACAGGTTCGTGTAGACGTTTGGCGTGACGCGGATCCCCTTGAACTCGTCGTGGACGATGGCGGTCGTGAAGATCTTATGCTTCGACATGAGGTAGCTGGTGAGAGCCGGCGGCTCAATCCCGACAATCTCGACGGTAGCCAATCCGCACGATTGGTCGCTGTCGAACGAGGTGTGAAACCGAATATTCGGGAGATCTTTCAGATTGTTCATCCAGTACCGAGAGAGATATCGCATCCGCGCCTCTTTGCGTTTTGCGCCGATTCCGTGGTGAAACAGGATTGCCTCACCGATCGCCAATCGCATCGCGGCAGAGTGCGTTCCGATTTCCTCAAATTTTCGGATGTCGTTGGTCTGCTTCTTTTCCGCGGCCATCAACGGCCATATCTTCTCGATCTTGTCCCGCTTCACGTAGAGCAGACCTGTTCCCTTTGGCGCAAAGAGCCACTTGTGCAGACTCGTTCCGAAGTAATCACACTGGAGATCGTTCTGTTTGAAGTCGATATGGGCAAACGTATGCGCTCCATCGACAATCACCTCGAGACCCCTCGCGCGCGCAAGTTCGCAGATTGATCTCACCGGGACGATCTGACCCGTAATGTTCACCATGTGCGAGATGAGTATGAGCCTTGTCTTCTTCGTGATTGCTCGGGCGAATGCATCCGTAATTTCTTCGAGGTTCCTGGGAGGGATCGGGATCTTGATGAGCTTGAGAGCCAGTCCCTCTCTCAACTCTCTCTGACGAAATGTGGTGAGCATGCGCGGATAATCCTGAGTGGTCGTCAGGATTTCATCACCCGGTTTCAGATCCATGCCCATCTGGATGATCTCGAGCGATTCGGAGGCGTTGCGCGTGATGGCGATTTCTTCCGTGTCGCAGCCGAACAGCTCGGCCAGTCCCGCTCGAATCGTCTCTGATTGTGGCTCGAGGATCTGCCACATGGTGTAGGCGGTCGCGTCTTCCTGCTGCCACGTGTACCTCACAAATGCTTCTGTGACGATGCGCGGGGAAGGGGAGACCCCGCCGTTGTTGAGATTGATGATGCCTCGGGTGACGGAAAACGAACGCTGGATTTCCGACCAGAAGTCCTCGTTCATGGCCGCTTGCTCGGGTGTCAGATGAGCAACGCGCGAGGTGGCAGCATGGAGTTGATTGAGAAGAGTACCGACCGTCGCGGACGTGAGGGCTGCAAGCCCCAGTCCCTTGCCGACAACCGAAAGAAAATCGCGGCGATTGTACTCAGCGGTGAAGGGATACCCTATCGATTCCATAACAACCTCCTATGATGAAGAGAGATGGAACCGCGGATGACGTTGAAGAAACCGGACTGTTCACAGAATCGCGATCCGCAATCCGTGTCAATCCGCGCTTCTTCCGCGTAATCCGTGGCCAATATCAAAAAGGCTACTTTTCCTTCGCTTCACGAACCATCCGGCGCACATCTGCAAGAAGCTTCTGTGCGTCGAACAGGATACCGTCCTTGATCGTATACTTCACTCCGCCCACTCGGACCGACTCGTTCTTGTCATTCAACTTGATCGCTCCGGTTCCATAGAGAACCTTGAAATTCACGAGAGGGTTTTCCTGGACGATCACGAGATCGGCGAGTTTTCCCACCTCCACAGATCCGATCTGCTTTTCCATCCCGAGGGCTTCGGCGCCGTGAAGCGTTGCGGCGCGCACGACTTCGAGCGGATGGAAACCGGCTTCCTGAAGCAGCTCCAGCTCGCGAACATAGGCAAATCCATACGTTTTGAAGATGTAACCAGCATCGGATCCGGTCGTGACGCGACCGCCGCGATTTTTATATTCATTCAAGAATTGCATCCAGAGGCGATAATTTTCTTTCCACGCAATCTCATCCGCCGTCGTCCAATGGAACCAGTACGATCCATGCGTGTTCCGATCGGGCTGGAAGAATTTCCAGAGCGATGGCAAGGTGTATTCATCATGCCACTCGGCGCGCACTTCACGCATAAGATCGCGGCTGGCTTCATAGATCGTCAATGTCGGATCAATCGTGAAGTCCCAGGTGATCAGTTCATCCATCACCTCATTCCATCGCTTCGAAAAGGGGGGAGCCGCCTGCCTCCAGAGACGACCTGCCTCACCAAACCGGTGTTGTTCGTCATTGTAGTTGTAGTCGTGCGGATAGTCCTGCACGACCCGATCGGTGAACATCGCTTCCGGCAAACCATACCAATGTTCCATGGAAGTGAGACCGGCTCGTGCCGTGTGCAGCACATTCATCCGGACGACGTGCAGCTGGGCGTGATGACATGCGGAACGAAGTCCTTGTTTCTTCGCTTCGTCGAGGGCGGCAAGAAATATGTCGGGGCGTGCGCCGAAGAACTTTATTCCATCACCCCCTTTCTTTTTGAGATCGATGACCCATGCGCGTGCCTGCTCGGGCGTCGCGATCGGACCCTGATTTCCCTGTCCGAAGTTTACGTACGCCTTGATACGCGGAGCGGTGATCTCGTTCTTTTCACTCTTTGATCGGTGTTCCAGCGTCCAGTCCAAACCGTTTCCGCTTCCTGGCTCGCGAATTGTTGTCACGCCGTGTCCGAGCCATAACTTGTACACGTACTCGGCAGGAGTCCCCTGGGCAAAGCCCCCCGTGTGAGCATGCATGTCGATGAAGCCAGGGAGCACAAACATCCCGTGGGCGTCCAGCTCCTTATCGCCAGGTTGTGCTTTGAGCCGGCGATTCGGGTCGATGGGAACACCGGGGACTCCCGCGTTCCTGATCGCCACGATTTTGTTTTGTTCGACCACGATGTCAACGGGTCCGACCGCAGGTGCACCGGTGCCGTCGATCACGGTTGCCCCGCGAATGATCAGTCGGGCAAATGGTCCTTCCCCTTCGGCTCGCGGTGGTGCCTTCGGAACCACGCGTTGAGCCGTACCTGCCACAGGAAGGCACGTGAGGATGAACACGAGGGTGAGGACGTATCGTCTGGCGGATGTCATGCTGGCGTTTCCTTCAGAAAAGTGATGAACAAACGGTACTATTCCTTTGTGCCGATCTGGTTCCACCGATGGGAGAGCATCGCATAGACATTGAGATCGACGAAGTGATCATACAAGAATTCGGCTTCTCGCGTAATTCCCTCGAAACGGAATCCAAGTCGTTCCGGGACCCGACAGCTTCTCCGATTGCCTGTCGCACAGCGAATCACGATGCGATGGAGGGCAAGTTTCCCGAAGCCGAAGTCGACCAGAGCTCGGCACGCTTCGGTCATAATCCCTTTTCCCTGGTACGGTTCGGCAAGCCAATAGCCGATCTCGCCGGAGCGATTCGAATGATCCAATGTACGAAACGCAGCGATGCCCGCCAGGATGTTCGGTGTTTGTGGATCTCCCTCGTGAGGAATCCAGAGACCGAAGGTGAACGCTTCGGATCGAAGGCGCTGTCCGATGGTGAAAAAAACGAATCGCCGGGAATCTTCGGAGGTCTTGTCCTGGTCCACCCAGGGCAACCACTCCCGGAGATATAAACGATTGGAATCAACGAGGAGGAAAAGAGGTTCAGCATCTTCCTCCCGCAATTCCCGCAATTCAATGTTGGCGCCTGCCTGAAGGACAATGGTTGAGTGAGCAGGTAGATCGTCGGGGTTGTCGGGCACGCGCACGTTCATCTCTTCCCGGTGTGAATTGTGTGAGTCGTGAGTCTATTCGCCGGCCATCGACTCCGTGAGGTATCGCTGCAGTGAAAACCGCCTGGCCTTGGAAATCACGAGCACGATCCCCAGAAGCAGCAAGCCGGAGTTCTCGATGATCTTGCTCCAACCGATTCTCGAGGCACTGGGATCGAGTGTGTAGCAGCCGCACAGGATGTCCAATCCCCGCATCAGCGCCGAGAGAATGGCGATGATGAATACGAGCATGAGGGCGCTGATGAGCAGTGCGCTGCCGTGGACCAGTATCCCTATGAGGAGAAAAAGACCGCTGAGGAGTTCTATCCACGGAAGCACGGTCGCAACGCCCATGACGGCGAACGGGGGAAGCAGGCGATAGTTGGCAACCGATTCTGCGAACGCTCCGGGATCATGGATCTTCTCAATGCTCGCCATGATCAAGAGAAGTCCGAGGAAGACGCGGAGGGCAAGCGCTCCATAGTCGCTATGAAGGATCTTCTTCATCCGGGCGAAACCTGAGTCGGAAGGTCTTTGGATTTCCATTCATCCCATCCCCCAAAGAAGATATAGACGTTGGAGAATCCCCTCGATTGGAGCATTGCGGCGAGCTCAATACTCGAATTGCACTGCGCACCATCACAGTAGGTCACAATGGTCCGATCTCTGGAAAACCGATTAAGAGTGTCGATGTGTTGATCAAAATCGGCGAGAGGAAGGCTGTAAGCCCCGGCGATGTGACCCAGCCGGTAATCGAATTCATGTCTTGCATCGATGAAGAGGGCCTGGCCAGATTCGTGAAGCTGGCGCGCTTTATGGATGTCGATAAGTTCTGCCGCAGCGACAGACGGACGCTTCTTCGAGGGAGGAGTGGATCCAAAGTATCCCTTTCCCGTCGAATAGGTGTAGACAAATCCAATGGAGAGGGAGAGGAGGAGGACGATGGTTGATTCGCGGACGATGGATGAGAATTTCATGTTACTGGCGGGTCGCAACGAAGGTGACGCGAAGGGGAACCCGCGGCTGATTCTTGCTGTCGGTATGGAGAACGAGATCGGCTGATGCATAGCCCTCCTGGGCGGGCCGGAGGGTCACTGCAAACGTGACGGAGTCCCCCGGAGCAATCCGTTTCTTTCCGAGGGTCGTCGTCACGTGTGGCGATGACGATGATGCTGAATTGACCGTTATCGGTCTTTTCGTGATGTTGATGTAGGTGAAGCTCTGCACGCTTGGCTTTCCGATCGGAACCGTCCCAAACCAAAGAAATGATGAACTGCCGGAGGGCATAAGCTCTTCGGCAACGTCTGCTGTCATTGGAATAGAGACGAACTTCGCGTCCGGATCGTCGGTCTCGATGCTTATATATTTTGTCACGCGTCCGCGGAATCCGGTAGCGTCGAAACCTACGTCGAGAATATCCGACTCCCCGGGAAGGAGAATCTCCTTCGGTTTCCTGATGGTCGTGCACCCGCAGGAGGTCCGCACATTGTGGATGCGGAGCGTGTCTGAGCCGACATTCTTCAACGCTACCCGCGCCGTCTTTGAAGAACCGTTAAAGACCGTGCCGAGCTTGATCTCCCCGTTCGGGTACTGGAGTTTCGGTTGGCCGTTGAGAGGAGCTGGCGAGCACCAAACCAGCACTGTGCCGAGAATGATGGCCAGAGACAACCGATTGATCGCGCATACGAGAGTCTTCATACGACATTGCTCCGAGGCGTTTGTTCTATCTATGCGATGACGAATCGTCCGCTGACATCCGTTTCCACCACTCTCCCGAAACCGCAAGCTGGGAAAGAATCGGTGCGACGTGGTACCGCGGATCACCCAGATCCCGCTGGAGGGCATGAAGCACGGCGGCAACATGTTTCAACGACATCCGCGCTCCAAACGCAATCGGTCCGCGTGTCGAGCCCAGTGCAATCGAACCGGCCAGGTCCACATCGTGCGGATGGGCAACTTCTTCCTGACAAAGCAGAAGCGCCTCGTTGACGATCTGGCAGACAATCCGTGGTATCACCATGCCCACACAATCCTGGACGAATTCTGTTTCCTTCCCAAGCGATCGAAAAAACAGTGAGACCTGCTCGAGCGTTTCCGACGAACTGAATACCGTTGGAGCGACTTCGACCCGATGGGATTTCCCAAATCCAGGCAACGCCGCAAATCCGACTAGACGATTTCGCGTTGCGAGCCACGACGACTGTTCGGTTGCCGAAACAGTCACAGAAGTGCTGAGGATCGGGATTGAAGCCGGGAGGATCCGGTCGAGAAATTCGAGGTTGTTGCGTTTGACCTCAATGTCGAGGTTTGAGAGTTCCAGGACCATTCTGGTCGAAGCGGGAAGCTTCTTCGGGAGAGCAGGTACGACACGAGGATGTTCGGCGAGGTCGTCTTCGCGACGAGTGATGAATTCGACGCAGTCGATATCGTGAGCCCCGCACACGTCCCCGTACTCGGTGACCAGCATCTGATCACCGATGATCAGGAGGGTTGGCTGAGCGACGGGCGGCTTTTTCTTCCTCCCCTTCTTCGTCGTCGACGGACGAGGGATGGTTTTCTTCGATTTACTTGGTCTTCTTGGCATATTGATAGAAGCCTTCTTGGGCAGCCAGGCCGGTCTTCCCGGAGTCAACAAGCCGTTTCAACATGAAGTGTGCCCTGTACCGCGTCTCTGCCGGATGAGCCTCGGAGAGAACCCGTGCCTGGATGAGAATCTGGTCGATGCCGATCGCGTCCATGGATTGAAACGGCCCTGAAGGCGATCCAAGATGATCCTGTACGAGCCGATCGATCTGAGCCACAGATGCGATGGAATGGCCGGCGATGAGCAACGACTCGCCGCACCAGGTTTGGAACATGCGGTTGAAGATGAAGCCGGGGATGTCCTGCGTCACCACTGACGATATTGAAAGAAGATCTCCAATCCCTCTCGCTTTTTCTATTGAATCTTTCGAGGTGTACGGCGTCTGCACGATTTCGAGTAGTCTGAGGGGCGGAACCGTCTGCGGAAAATGCATGCCCAGAACGCGTTCGGGTCGCGTGGCAGCCCGAGCAATCGCCGTTACGCAGAGGGATGGAGTCGTGGTGGCGAGAATCGTTCCCGCTTTGGCATCCTGTGAGAGGTGCTTGAAAAGATCCTTCTTCGTTGTCAGATCCTCAATTGTCGCTTCGACGATGCATTCACAGACGCGAAGATCCGTCAGGTGGGTTCGCGGGTGGATGCGACTGAAGATTTCCCCCAGCGATTCCTGGATCAGCGATCCCTCTCGGACGCGGCGTTGGAGATCCGAGCGGATTTGTTCGAGGGCCCTCCGAAGGAGGGTATCGTTGATGTCGTAAAGGACCACATCGATGCCGGAAATAGCTGCTCGCTGCGCGAGCGCTGAACCAAGAGTTCCTGAGCCCACGATTCCAAGTTGTTTGGGCATGCGGCCATGATCCGGGGAAAATGGGTATCAACGAATGACCATGAGGTGCTGGCGGGGACCGAACTCATCGGTCACTGAATGTGCGAACGTACTGAATAGACCAGAAAAAAACAACCTCGGATCCGCATCCGATCAAATGAAAATGAGCCTCTTTTTTCATACTATAATCGTGATCCATGAAGACGCGCAAGAAGATAGCGAAGATTGATGCACTCGAATCAGGGATTTCCTCGCTGGGGAGAATGGTCGCCTCAGCCGGGCTGTCTCCTCAGACCGTTCTCGCCGGCTATCAAGCCGATCTGAAAAACACGCCCGATCCTTCACGGGCTCTAACAAACTTCCTCAGGTACCTTGAATCGGGATTTTCCTCAAAGCTCCTCCGAGATTTTTCGGACCAGCGATTCCTCCAACAAATCATTCTGGAGCTGTTTGCGCAATCCCAATATCTCGCCGACATTATGATCCGCGATCCTGAGCTCTTTGCCTGGCTGACGCTCGGAGGTGCGCTCAAGCAAGCCCGCGGCCGGGAAGATCTCCTGAGAGAAGCCCGCGCGGTGATGGAACCGTTTGGGCGGGTCGAAAAGCAGCTCGATGCCTTGAAGCGGTTTCACCGGCGGCAGATTCTCCGTCTCGGGGCACGGGAAATCTTGAAGGAAGCTGATATCGATGCCATCACCGCCGAGCTTTCATCCCTTGCCGAAGCCGTGATCCAGGCCGTTTTGGAACTGAGCGACGCGGGACTTCGTGCAGCAACCGGCTACGATGGTCCCAACACCCTCGCAGTCGTCGGACTCGGTAAATTGGGGGGGTGCGAGCTCAACTTCAGCTCGGATGTTGATCTCATGTTTGTCTATGAAGGAGAGGGGGAATTCCACGCGCCCCAGGAACGCATTCACTCGCTCCATGAATACTATTCACGACTTTCAGAACTTCTTCTCCGGCGGATTACGGAGTCGACTCACGAGGGGCACCTCTATCGCGTCGACATGCGCCTTCGACCGGACGGCAACGTGGGTCCGATCGCGATGTCTCGTGTCTCGTACCGGCACTACTACGAAAGTCGTGGTGAGCTCTGGGAGCGTCAGATGCTGACGAAGGCCCGGGTCGTCGCGGGCAATCAGGAGACAGGCGAGAAGTTCCGCTCGGATATTCGGCCGTTTGTCTATCCGCGTACGCACCTTGAAGATCCGCGGCGGGTGATTTATGGAATCAAACGAAAGATCGAGCTGAAAGTCCAAGTGATCGAGAATGTGAAATTGGGAAGCGGCGGCATCAGGGACATCGAGTTTATCGTGCAGGCGCTTCAACTCTTGTACGGCGGTGTGCGTCCCGAACTCGATTCGACGGGAACGCTGCAGACTCTTCAGCACGTCTGGAAGGCCGATCTGATCGGCGATGGGGATGTGAAAGATCTGTCCCAGGGTTATCAGTTTCTCAGGATGGTGGAACATCGTCTGCAACTGTTGATGGGAAGGCAGACGCATGCGTTGCCTCAATCGGTGGAGGAAATCTTCCTCCTTGCCAAACGACTCGGCTATCCCTCCACTGCCGCCTTCCGTCGCGAGCTTGATCGGCACCGTTCAAACGTTCGCCGGATTTTCGATCGATTCTTTCTTGAGGAGGAGGTCGAGGGCGTGAGAACCGTTGTCCAGGAACCGACGTTCGGGGTTCAAGACACATCGCTCCTCGCATTCGAAGAGTACGATGATGCATTGCGTCATACTAGGATTGTCAAGGAAGAATTATCGATCGGTGAGGACGATGAGATCCTTTCAACGATGCTGACGTTGCTGAAGTCCCAACGGGCACCCGATTGGGGATTGCGGAACTTCATGGCTCTCTCCTCGACAAAGCTGATCAAGCGAAGTCTCCTCTACGCCATGGGCCATCCGAAGGTGTTCGAACTGATCCTCCTGATCTGCTCCCGGAGCAGCGCGATGACGATGACGCTTGTGGAAGAACCGCTCCTGTTCGAGACGCTCATCGGCCAGCCCGATGAATTCTTCAGGGAAGGTGTGTCATTCGAATATCTTAGAAAATCGGACATCCGGCGATACAAAGTCTTCAACGAGTTCAAGCTGTTGCTCCGCTTCTTGCTCGGGGAAATCACCATCCGGACCCTCACCCGAGGTCTGAGCGAACTGGCTTCCGATGTACTTTCGGAGATTTACGCTGAGCTCGTCGGGGAACGGTCTCGAAGAAACTTGTCGTCCAATCTGTGCTTCATCGGATTGGGATCGCTTGGGGGAAAAGAGATGACCTTCCGGTCGGACGCTGATGGAGTGTTTGTTGTCGGGATTCCAACCGTGAGGGACGAGGCTCGTGAGACGGAAAGGATCGCGAGGGATTTCATGACAAAGATGGACCAGATCGGTATCTACGCCGTCGATTTGCGTCTGAGGCCCGAAGGGAAGAGTTCGCCGATCATGAGCGATTCCGACTACCTGTATCAGTACCTCACGGCGCGTGCGTCTCTCTGGGAGCGCCAGACCCTGACGAAAGCGCGTTTCGTATTCGGCGACCGAGATCTGTGGAAGCAACTGAATGAGATGATAGAGCAATGGGTGTACGCGGTGCCACTCCCTCCAGGTTGGATATCGGAGGCCCGATCGATGCGCAATCGATTGGCCGCTACTCGGTCGCGCGCGCGCGATCACAACGCCGACTTGAAGGTAGATCGTGGGGGTATCGTCGACATCGAATACGTCGCACAAATCATGCAGCTGAAGCATGGGGGAGAGAAGACGAATCTCCGGAATCCCAACACGTTTGAACTGATCGAAATACTGACGGCGTCCGGTCTTTCCCCCGATGTTGATTTTCCGAGACTCCTGGAGAACCTGGAATTCCTGCGGCGGCTCGAGACAACGGTCAAAATCAACGCGGAGACCGGCGGATATGTTCTTCCGGGATCAGGGCCGGCCGCGGCCGCCGTCGCTGCCGGGATGGGCTTTTCCACGACGGATGAACTCAAACGTACGATCGATCGTATCCGGGACGAAAACCGAATGATGTATGACGCAGTGATCACCTCACTCGAAAACGGGAGGGTTGATTGAAAGCTTCCGTTCGTTCGTCTCATCTCCCCTCGCTTGCTGCCGGCGCGATTGCCTGTGTCGCATATCTTGCGACGATGAATCGAACGGTCACGTTTATCGACAGCGGAGAGCTCGCGGCGGTCGCCTCAACGCTTGGTGTCGCGCATCCGACGGGATATCCCCTCTTCACCCTCCTCGGACGGATCGCTGCGCTCGTCCCGCTGGGTGGTGAGGAGATCTATCGACTCAATCTCCTCTCTGCAATCCTTGTCGCGATTTCGGTATCCCTGTTTGCCAGACTGATCATGACCATTGATGCTGCCCCTCACGTCTTTCCGGCGGCACGGAAGACGAGAACATCATTGCCTCGATACGCGGAATTTGCAGCGGTGTTCGGTGCTTCCCTTTCTTTCGGATTCGTCTCGACGGTATGGGCTCAGTCGGTCGCCGTCGAAGTCTATGCGCTCCATCTCTTTTTCCTCGTTCTCATCCTGTTTCTCTTCATCAAAGGCATTGAAGCGCAACACTCCTCTCCACGAACGCTGAGTCGTGAATTGCTGCTGGGGTCGTATCTCCTCGGTTTGAGTTTTTCGAATCATTTCACCACGATTCTGGTTGTTCCGGGTGTGGCAGCATTGCTGGTGATGTCATTCGGATGGAAGTCCGATACGCGCCGGCGCCTCGTCCAAATGGTTCCGCTCTTCCTTCTCGGTCTGTCGACCTATCTCTACCTGCCGATACGTTCGGCCTCACGACCGCTTCTCGACTGGGGATTCACGAATGAGTTCGGTCGCCTGATCTGGCACATTTCCGGCAAACAGTACCGAAGCTGGATCTTCTCGGGAGTTGAGAGCGCTTCGCGACAGGCCAAATACTTCGTCAGCAATCTGCCCGGCGAATTTCATCTCGTTGTGCTTGGTCTGGCGCTCATCGGACTTGCGCTGATCGTGTACCGGACTCCTCGCCTTGCTGTGATTCTGGTCCTCCTGTTTTTGGTCTGTGTCGGATATGCCATCAACTACGATATCCATGACATCGATTCATATTTTTTGCTCGCGTATGTTGTTCTTTCCATTTGCGTCGCGGTTGGAATCAGGGGACTTCTTGAATACGTTCACCGGAAACGAACTCATCTGCTCGTCGTCGCGGTGGTGTTGGTTGCCTTGGGCACTCCGACCGTGCAGTGGTATGCCAACAGGAGGGGGGTGGATGAATCAGAAAACCGGCTTGTTCACGACTACACACTCACGATCCTCAACCAGCTGAAGCAAGACGCGCTGGTGATCAGTTATCAGTGGGATTATTTTGTCTCGGCAGCGTTGTACTTCCAGCACGTTCGCGGAATTCGCCCTGATGTGACGATCATCGACAAAGAGCTGCTGCGCCGCTCGTGGTATTTTAAGCAAGTGGAATCGATCGCCCCATCGGTCGTGCATCGTTCGCAAGAGAGAATCGATGCCTTTTTGCGCGAGCTGTATAAGTTCGAGCACGATATCCCATACAGTCCGCAGATCATCGAATCTCGATTCGTTGAAATGATCAACGATCTGATTGACCAAGGAACGAAAGATCGCCCTGTCTATGTCGGGCCGGAAATCGAGCTGAATCTCGGGGGGCAGTACGAGCGGGTGCCGGAGGGGCTTCTCCTCCGACTCTTGTTGCCAGGGGAAAGAGGCGAATTTCAAGCACCCGAATGGCCTATTGTTCCCCCCCCCAACCCGGATGACCCGGCTGACGCTGGGTTTGCTGCGGCAATACGCTATCATGTCCACTCTCGTCGCGGAGGAGTTCCTTCGCAAGGGGGACCATGTGAAGGCACGAGAGTGGGCAGAACGGGCTCTTGGCCATGATCCGGGCTTCCTTCCTGCCCAGCGCCTCCTCAAAAGTGTCAGTTCTCGGTAGAGCGCCAGATTCCGGAAGCTGGAAGTGAATTTTTCTCGGATCCGGCGTTGACTCTCTGGGAAATATTTTCGTAATTGAATGCCTGGCGAAAACTCCCGGTTGAGATTTTACCCCGTTTTTGCGGACTCAGGTCGGCGACGTGATTGAGTCAGCGAGGGTGTAATCTGTGCCAGGAGCGCGTGTGCGCGGTCGTTTGAGTTGAGGACGGAACGAGGGAGCAGTTTTGTCGACATGCTGGCGTAGCTCAGTTGGTAGAGCAGCTGACTTGTAATCAGCAGGTCACCAGTTCAAGTCTGGTCGCCAGCTCGAAAGGAACTGTGAAGGGGCAGGTAGCGAAGCGGTCAAACGCAACAGACTGTAAATCTGTCGGCTCATGCCTTCGGAGGTTCGAATCCTTCCCTGCCCACACCGAAAGTCCTGCGTCAGAAGGACTCGGCGTTGACATGCGGGAGTAACTCAGTTGGTAGAGTCACAGCCTTCCAAGCTGTTGGTCGCGGGTTCGAGTCCCGTCTCCCGCTCTGAGAATCGAAGATTGAATATTGAAAGTTCTGGATCACACTCAATATAGAATTGTCGATTTCAACTGTTCGAAGTTCTGCTTGCGTAGCTCAGTTGGTAGAGCACGTCCTTGGTAAGGACGAGGTCACCGGTTCAATCCCGGTCGCAAGCTCGAAGAAAGAAACGACGACGGTACTCAATTTTCTACGGAGATTCACACTGTGCGCGAGCAAATCACTCTGGAATGTACGAGCTGCAAACGCCGCAACTATTCGACGATGAAGAACAAGAAGAAACATCCCGGTCGAATCGAACACAAGAAGTACTGCCCCTGGTGTAACAAACGTACACCTCACAAGGAGACCAAATAGCTCTCGCGCGTGAACTACGTCAGTAGCTCAATTGGCAGAGCAGCGGTCTCCAAAACCGCAGGTTGGGGGTTCGAGTCCCTCCTGACGTGCTGAGCCGTCCAAATCACCATCCACGTTTCGACAGCAAGAATTGAAACGACATGAAAGAAAAGATTATCAATTACTTTCAGGACATCGCGAAGGAAATGCAGAAGGTCACGTGGCCGACGCGAGAAGAACTCGCGGAGTCGACGAAGATCGTGATCGTTGTGACACTCATCATCGCGTTGTTCACCTGGGTCGTTGACACTGCATTGAGCGAGGCGCTGAAAGCAATCCTCTAACCAATTCCACGAAGAAACGAGTCAAGCTTGGAAAAGCGTTGGTACGTCGTCCGGACATATTCCGGGCACGAAGCAAAAGTAAAGTCATCTCTTGAGAGCGAAGTCGCACGACTCGGTCTCGAAGAGCGGATCTCCGCCGTGTTGATCCCGTCGGAAAAGGTCGTCGAGGTCAAGGGCGGCAAGAAAAAGACGCGGGTGAAAAACTTCTTTCCGGGATACGTGCTCGTGGAGATGGTGATCGACAAAGAGACGACGCATATCGTGCTCGAGACGCCGTCCGTGCTTGGCTTTGTACCGGACAAGAACAATCCCGCTCCGTTGCAGCCTGACGAGGTGCGACGTCTGATTGGCACGATGGAAGAACGAGAAGATGTCGAATTGGTTGAAGTCCCGTTTCGCGTTGGGGATCCGGTAAAAGTGATCGACGGTCCGTTCAACAATTTTACAGGATTCGTTCAGGAGATCAGCCCGGAGAAGATGAAGATCAAGGTCATGGTCAGCATCTTCGGTCGGAAGACACCGGTTGAGCTGGACTTCATACAGGTTGAAGTAGAAAAGTAATATTGATGCAACTATAAAGGTATGTCGCAATGGCAAAAAAAGTCGTCGGCTTTATCAAACTGCAGATTCCCGCCGGTCAGGCCAATCCAGCCCCGCCGGTTGGGCCCGCCCTCGGTCAGAAGGGGGTCAATATTATGGAATTCTGCAAGCAGTTCAACGCGAAGACGAAGGATCAGCAAGGATTGATCATCCCGGTCGTGATCACCGTCTACAGTGACAAGTCGTTTACCTTCATCACGAAGACGCCGCCGGCGGCGACGTTGATTCTGCGGGCCACAAAGCTGGAAAAGGGCTCCGGAGAGCCGAACCGGACGAAGGTCGGCACGATTACCCGCAAGCAGGTTCGCGAAATTGCCGAATTGAAGATGCCTGATCTCAACGCCGGATCTGTTGAAGCCGCGATGAGTATGGTCGCCGGAACTGCCCGTTCCATGGGCGTGACGGTCGAAGAGTAATGTCCCAATAACATTCTGAGATTGTTTGTCATGAGGAAGCACAGTAAGCGTTTCAGAGAAGTCTCCAAGAAAGTTGACGCGAAGAAACTCTTCTCGATCGAGGAGGCCGTTCGGCACGTCAAGGAAGGCGCCACCGCGAAGTTTGGCGAGACCGTTGACATCGCCGTGCGGCTGGGCGTCGATCCCAAGAAGGCGGATCAGGCGATCCGCGGCACGGTTTCTCTTCCACACGGGCTGGGCAAAACCGTGCGCGTGCTCGCCATCGCGAAACCGCCGAAGGACGAGGAGGCAAAAGCTGCTGGAGCCGACCATGCCGGTTTCACGGAGTTCATCGAAAAGATCAAAGGCGGATGGACCGATGTCGACGTCATCATCGCAACGCCCGATTCAATGGGTGAGCTGGGAAAGCTCGGCAAGATTCTGGGACCGCGAGGGTTGATGCCGAATCCAAAGAGCGGCACGGTGACGATGGAAATCGGAACGGCGGTAAAGGAAGTGAAGGCGGGAAAGATTGAATTCCGCGTCGACAAGGCGGGCATCGTTCATGCGGCGATCGGCAAGGCGAACTTTGAAGATGCCAAGCTTGTCGAGAACATCCGATCATTCCTGAGCACCGTGATTCGCTTGAAACCGACGACGGCGAAGGGCCAATACGTGAAGAGCATCGCGATTTCGTCTACGATGGGCCCTGGTGTCCGCATCGACAAGAATGAAATCGCCGGCGTCGTCTAGCAGGGCGTTGAAGAACGAGGCCCAATGTCATTCTGAATCCCGCTGTTTATTAGCGGGATGAAGAATCTGGCTCATAAAGCGAGATTCTTCAGTCGCTTCCCTGCCTGCGTGTAGTAGTACACTGCGGCAGGCAGGGCTCCTTCAGAATGACAGAAAAAAACTTTCTAGACCAATTTGACATTACGCACTCAACACATAACTCACTTCATTACACTTGATGCCTCGACGACCGTCTGAGGGCTTCTCATCAGGTGAGAGGAAGTTCACGCAGCAGGATCGCGTGAAAGGGTAGAGGTACACAATGAACCGTACAGAAAAGGAAGCCGTCGTTGCCGAAGTATCGGAGAAGATTTCTCGGGCAACCGGTTTGTACTTTGCTGACTTCAGAGGATTGACTGTGGCTGAGGAAACGGAACTCCGACGTGAATTCCGGAAATCAGGCATAGACTATCAGGTCGTGAAGAATACACTCGCAAAGCGTGCGCTCCAGAGCAGCGAACAGTACGACCGGGTCGCGGAGAAACTGGTAGGTCCGACAGGAATCGTCTTTGCATACGATGATTCGGTGGCGCCGGCGAAGATCATCAAGAAGTTCTCGGACAAGACCGGGAAGTTCAAGTTGAAAGCTGCCGTTGTCGAGAAGCAGGTGTACGACGGATCGCAGCTCGGCCAGCTCGCGTCGGTGCCAAGCAAGCCGGAGCTGATGGCCTCCATTCTCGGCAGTCTTCAGTCCCCGATATCGGGGATCGTCGGTGCGCTCAACGCCGTCATGCGTGACTTGGTCAGCGTTGTGGATGCCATCGAGAAGAAAAAGGCCGCGTGAGTGAATCTGATTATTTTATTCTAAGGAGAAACACAATGTCAGCAGTTCAGGAAATCGTTGAAAAGATTGAAAAGCTTACGTTGCTCGAGGCGGCCGAACTGAAGAAGGCGCTTGAGGAGAAGTTCGGTGTGACCGCCGCAGCCCCCGTTGTCATGGCGGGTGCCATGCCCGGCGGCGGTGCTGCTGCACCCGCGGCCGAAGAGCAAACTGAATTCAACGTCGAGTTGAAGAATGCCGGCGCGCAGAAGATCAACGTCATTAAGGTGGTGCGAGCGGCGACAGGTTTGGGTTTGAAAGAGGCAAAAGACCTGGTTGACGGAGCACCAAAGGTGGTCAAAGAAGGGCTGTCAAAGGCTGAAGCTGAGCAGCTCAAGAAAGAACTCGAAGAAGCAGGAGCACAAGTCGAACTGAAGTAAAGTTGGACGACGGTTGCTTCTGATCCTCCTGTGTGCCGATGGCAGACAGGATTCGAACAGCAAACGCACATGGAGAGCCGACGACTGAACTTCCCTCGGGGAAGGAATCAAGCGTCGGCTTCCACACTATTCAGGAAGTCATCTTCGCCGGGCCGAAATTCAGTCAAAACAAGTGAAAATCGAACATCCGTTCTGCTCGATGAACGTTCGGCCATATCACTACCCGGGGAACCCAAATCATCACATAGAGGAGTGGTTGCATTGAAGAACCAATCCGGCGGTACAAACGGTCGGCTTTCGTTCGGCAAGATTCAATCGGTGGTTGAAATGCCGGACCTGCTGAATGTCCAAATCGATTCGTTTGAGAAGTTTCTTCAGCCCAACATCCATCCCAAGCGGAGAAAGAAGACCGGCCTTCAGCAGGTCTTCGAAATGAATTTCCCGATCATGGATGCGCGGGAAAACTTCCTCTTGGAATTCGTGGAGTACTATGTCGAGAAGCAGAAGTACTCCATCGTCGAGTGTCAGGAACGCGGTCTGACATTCGCCGTCCCGCTCAAAGCAAAGCTCCGCCTTTCGTCGAAGAAAGAGGGGAGCAAGGAATTTTCCGACACGGTCGAACAGGAAGTGTATCTCGGAAATCTTCCTGCGATGACTGAACGCGGAACGTTCATTATCAACGGCGCCGAGCGCGTCGTAGTGAGTCAGCTCCATCGCTCTCCCGGCGTATTCTTCAGCGAATCGAAACACCCGAATGGAACAATGATGTACTCTGCACGCATCATTCCGTTCCGCGGCTCGTGGGTTGAGTTTTCAACCGACATCAACAACGTGATGTATGCATACATCGATCTGAAGAAGAAATTTCCCGTTACGACGCTTCTCCGGGCCCTCGGCTACTCGACCGACGACGAAATCCTCGGACTGTTTGATCTCGTCGAAGAGGCCGATCTCTCCAAAGTCAATCTCAAAGACTACATCGATCGCACGATTTGCAGCGACGTGTTTGACCGGAAGACGGGCGAAATTTTCATCACAAAGGATGCAAAGCTCACCGAGGAGCATATCAAGCAGATCAAGAAGTCGGAGATCAAGAAAATCCGTTTTCTGAAGACGGAGGCAACGGTCGAGAGTTCGGTTATTGCCAACACCATCCTTCGCGATGCCGCTCGCTCGGAAGAAGATGCACTGGAAACCATCTATCGCCAACTGCGATCCGGCGATGCGCCAGATCTCGACACGGCAAAGAATCTGATCGATCGTTTGTTCTTCAATCCGAAGCGCTACGATCTGGGGGATGTGGGCCGACATCGTTTGAATTCAAAACTCAATCTCTCCATCTCGGCCGACGTCACAACGCTGACCAAAGACGATATTGTCGCGATTGTCCGATATCTGATGGATCTGAAACAGGGAAAGAAGACGGTCGACGACATCGATCACCTCGGCAATCGCCGCGTACGGACGGTAGGCGAGCAGCTTGCCCAGCAATTCAACATCGGACTTTCGCGCATGACCCGGACGATCCGAGAGCGAATGAATCTTCGTGACAGCGAATCGATTACGCCTCAGGATCTCGTGAATGCGCGTACAATCACAAGTGTGATCAATGCGTTCTTTGGAACCAATCAGCTGTCGCAGTTCATGGATCAGACGAACCCGCTGGCAGAGATGACGCACAAACGGCGAGTGTCGGCTCTCGGCCCCGGCGGATTGACACGCGAACGCGCGGGATTCGAAGTCCGCGACGTCCACTACACGCACTATGGACGGCTGTGTCCAATTGAGACTCCCGAAGGACCAAACATCGGTCTGATTTCCTCACTCTGCATTCACGCGCGGATCAATGATTTCGGATTCATCGAAACGCCGTACCGCACGGTGAAAGGAGGAAAGGTCTCGGAGGAAATCGAATTTCTCACAGCCGAGCAGGAAGATCTCGTGGTGATCGCGCAGGCGAATGCGCAAATCGACGATCGCTGGAAGTTTGTCGAAGACAAGATCAAAACCCGAAGCGAAAGCGAATACCAGCTGTCCGAGCCTGAGAAGGTCAACTACATGGACGTCGCTCCGAATCAGATCGTGAGCGCAGCGGCAGCGATGATTCCGTTTCTCGAGCATGATGATGCGAACCGCGCGCTGATGGGCTCAAACATGCAGCGCCAGGCGGTTCCGCTCCTTCGGCCGGAATCCCCTATCGTGGGGACAGGTCTCGAAGAAAAGGTAGCCAGGGATTCCCGAACGCTGATTCTCGCCGAACGCAGCGGCGTCGTCGAGTCGGTTTCCGCCGGCGGCATCATTGTGGAATATGACATCGATGAAAACAGTGCCGAAGCGATCGTGAGCTTTGAAGACAAGCGACGGGTCCAATACAATCTCACAAAATTTCTTCGAACCAATCAAGATACGACCATCAACCAGAAACCGGTGGTTGTGGCAGGTCAGAGAATCCGGAAAGGAGATGTTCTGGCCGACGGCTGCGCGACGCAGAACGGCGAACTCGCTCTGGGCCGAAACGTGCTGGTGGCCTTCATGCCCTGGCGCGGGTATAACTTCGAAGATGCAATCGTCGTCAGCGAGCGAATCGCAGCTGAGGATGTGTACACGTCGATCCATATCGAAGAGTTCGAGCTCCAGGTTCGCGATACCAAACGCGGCGAAGAAGAACTGACGCGCGAAATCCCGAACGTGAGCGAAGAAGCAACCAAGGATCTCGATGAAAACGGCATCGTACGGGTCGGCGCCGAGGTGAATGAGGGCGATATCCTCATCGGCAAGATCACACCGAAAGGTGAAACCGATCCAACCCCCGAAGAAAAACTCCTCAAGGCGATTTTTGGCGAGAAAGCGGGCGATGTCAAGGATGCGTCGCTCAAAGCGCCTCCGGGATTGAAAGGCATCGTGATTGCCACAAAACTCTTCAGCCGGAAGAAGAAAGACACAGAGAGTAAGCGCGAGGACAAGAAGAAGCTCGAGGCCCTCGATCGCTCCCGTCGAAAAGATATCCAGGACTTGCAGGCAAAGCTGTCGAAGAAGCTTGATGCGCTCCTGAACGGCGAGAAATCGGCCGGCATTCGCGACAAGGACGGCAACGTGGCGATCCGAAGCGGAACTTCGCTCAAAGAAGATTCCTTCCAGACCTTCGAGGATATCGACCGCCTCGATTTCGATCAGGACTGGGTCGAAGATCGCCGCAAGAACAACCTAATCTCCAAGATACACGAAAATTACCGACACAAGATGGCGGAGATCGAGGAACTGTACCGCCACCAGAAGAACAAGGTTCAGCTCGGTGATGAGCTGGCGCCGGGCATCGTGCAACTTGCAAAGGTGTACGTCGCGAAGAAACGCAAACTCGCGGTCGGCGACAAGATGGCGGGACGACATGGAAACAAAGGCGTGGTATCGACCATCGTGCCGGTTGAAGATATGCCGTTTCTCCCCGATGGAACGCCGGTGGATATCGTCCTGAATCCTCTTGGCGTCCCTTCACGAATGAATCTCGGTCAGCTGTTTGAAGTGGCATTGGGTTGGGCGGGAGCAGTTCTCGGAACCAAATATTCGACGCCGATCTTTGATGGGGCGACGTGGGACGAAGTGCAGGCCGAATTGAAGAAGGCGGGCTTGCACGAGAACTCCAAGACGGTTCTCCACGACGGAAGGACAGGTGAGCCGTTCGATCAGGAAGTCACCGTCGGCCAGCTCTATATGATGAAGCTGTCACACCTCGTGGACGACAAAATTCACGCACGCTCGATTGGCCCATACTCGTTGATTACACAACAGCCGCTCGGTGGAAAGGCTCAGTTCGGTGGTCAGCGATTCGGTGAGATGGAAGTCTGGGCGCTTGAGGGCTACGGCGCTTCTCACGTGCTTCAGGAAATCCTCACCGTCAAGTCTGACGACGTTCTGGGTCGAGCAAAGGTTTATGAGGCGATTGTCAAGGGAGACAATCTGCCGGAGCCGAATGTCCCGGAATCCTTCAACGTTCTCGTTCGAGAACTGCAGGGACTTGGCCTGGAAGTCAAGATCGACTGACAGGCGCGGACATTATCATTTTTGAACTCTGGAGGTAGTCACATGCCTTTTACGTTTCAGGACACGAGCGCACGAAAGAACTTTTCGCGAATCACCATCTCCCTCGCATCGCCCGACATGATCCTGTCGCGGTCACACGGCGAGGTGACCAAACCCGAGACGATCAACTATCGTTCGTTCCGGCCAGAAAAAGATGGATTGTTCTGTGAGAAGATTTTCGGCCCGGTGAGGGATTGGGAGTGCCATTGCGGGAAGTACAAGCGGATTCGCTACAAAGGGATCACCTGTGACCGCTGCGGAGTGGAAGTGACCCAGAAGAGCGTACGTCGCGAACGAATGGGGCATATCGGTCTCGCAGTTCCCGTCGTCCACATCTGGTACTTCCGATCGCTCCCCAGTAAGATTGGATACGTCCTCGGTCTTTCGAGCAAAGAGCTCGAAAAAATCATCTACTATGAATCGTATGTGGTGATCAATCCCGGCATCACAGGACTGCAAAAGCAGGATCTGATCACGGAAGATCAATTCCTTGAGATCCTTGCATCGCTGCCCGATTCGAATCACGACCTCGAGGAGGACGACCCGAAGAAGTTTGTGGCCAAGATGGGCGGAGAGGCGGTCAAAGATCTCTTGCGACGCGTGAACATCGAAGATCTCGCCGGAGAACTCCGAACCGCCGTGAAGACCGAAACCTCGGTTCAGAAGAAGAACGAGGCCCTGAAACGGCTGCGGGTCATCGAAGCGTTCCGCAAGAGCGATCAAACCCAGCCCAACAAACCGGACTGGATGGTTCTCGGTGTGATTCCGGTGATACCGCCGGAACTCCGTCCGCTCGTACCGCTGGAAGGGGGAAGATTTGCGACGTCGGACCTCAACGATCTCTACCGTCGCGTCATCATCCGGAACAACCGTTTGAAGCGCCTCATGGAGATCAAGGCCCCTGAGGTCATCTTGCGCAACGAAAAGCGGATGCTTCAGGAAGCCGTCGACTCCCTCTTTGATAATTCCCGTCGGATCAATGCGGTCCGAAGCGACAACAATCGCGCGTTGAAATCTCTTTCCGATATGCTGAAGGGGAAGCAAGGCCGCTTCCGCCAAAACCTGCTCGGCAAACGTGTCGATTACTCGGGACGATCCGTCATCGTGGTGGGACCGGAATTGCGGCTCCACGAATGCGGCCTGCCGAAAGACATGGCAGTCGAGCTCTTCAAGCCACACATCATTCGCAAGCTGATTGAACGAGGTCTCGTCAAGACGGTCAAGAGCGCGAAGAAGATGGTCGAAAAGAAGGGATCCGAGGTTTGGGATATCCTGGACCATATCATCGACGGACATCCTGTCCTTCTGAATCGCGCGCCGACCCTGCACCGACTCGGTATTCAGGCGTTCCAACCTGTCCTCGTCGAGGGCAAAGCCATCCGGATCCATCCGATGGTCTGTACAGCGTTCAACGCCGACTTCGACGGCGACCAGATGGCCGTCCACGTTCCGCTCTCGTACGAGGCCCAGCTCGAGGCGAGAATTCTGATGCTCTCGAGCCACAACATCCTGTCTCCGGCAAACGGTGCACCGATCGTAACGCCGACGCAGGATCAAGTTCTCGGATGTTACTATCTGACAAAATCCCGAGCCGGCGATCGCGGTGAGGGGATGGTGTTCTACTCACCGGCAGAAGCGATTATCGCGTATGATCAAGTCAAGGTGGGACTCCACGCGCTCGTGAAAGTCAATATCAACGGGGAGTTTCTCGAGACGACGCCTGGTCGGGTGCTCTTCAACGACATCATTCCTCCGGGAACACCGTTTGTCAACGAGCTTCTGAACAAGAAGCGTCTCGTTCAGATCATCGCAATCGTCTTCCGCAGACACGGCAATCTTCTCACGGCCCAATTCCTCGACAATCTCAAAACACTCGGATTCACCTATGCGACGAAGGGCGGACTTTCGGTCTCCATCGAAGACGTCGTGATACCGAGTAAGAAGCAGGATATTGTCGGGCGAGCACAGAAGGAGGTTGAAGCTGTCGAGCAGCAGTACTATCGCGGATTCATTACGCCGGGAGAGCGCTACAACAAAGTGATCGATATCTGGACCCGAGCGACAGGCCGTATCGCCGAACGGTTGTTCAGCGAGTTGCAGCATTCGAAAGGCGGATTCAACTCTCTGTACATGATGGTAGACTCCGGCGCTCGTGGTTCTCGTGAACAGGTGCGTCAGCTCGCGGGCATGAGGGGTCTGATGGCAAAACCTCAGAAGAGCCTGTCGGGTGCGACCGGAGAGCTGATCGAGAATCCCATCATCGCGAACTTCCGCGAGGGACTCTCGGTGCTTGAGTACTTCATCTCTACCCACGGTGCGCGGAAGGGTCTGGCCGATACTGCTCTTAAAACGGCCGATGCCGGATACCTCACACGCCGGCTCATCGACGTTGCACAGGATTCAATCATTTCCGAGCACGATTGCGGCACGATTCGCGGTGTGGTAACCGGTGCGCTGAAAGAAGGGGAGGATGTGAAAGAGCCCCTCGCCGAGCGAATCCTCGGTCGAGTGTCGGTTCACGATGTGACCGACCCGCTGACCGGCGACGTTATTGTCGAGGTCGGTGAGGTCATCGACGAGGACAAGGCCGGGAGGATCTCGGAGACTTCTATTGAAACAGTCGAGATCCGATCGGTGCTCACGTGCGACTCGCGTCGGGGTGTCTGTGCCCGGTGCTATGGCCGCGATTTGACGACCGGGAAGCTCGTTGAACCGGGGACTGCAGTGGGTGTTATCGCGGCCCAGTCGATCGGTGAACCCGGAACCCAGCTGACTCTCCGGACATTCCACACCGGTGGTACGGCGAGCTTGATTGCGGCACAGTCACAGGTGCTCGCGAAGTTCGAGGGGACAATCAAGTGCGAAGGCGTGAAAGTCATCGAGTACGGCTCGGAGGAACAGACTCATGTGATCGTGTCGGGCCGAAGCGGTGTCATCAACATCCTCGACAAAGACAATCGAATCTTGACGAAGTATGACGTCCCCTATGGCGCAACGCTTCTGGTTCAAAACGGAGCGCTTGTTCAGAAGGGAGAACTCGTCTACGAGTGGGATCCGTACAACGCGGTGATCATGTCCGAACATGATGGCGTGGTGCGGTACGTCGACCTGAAAGAGAACATGACCTACCGGATGGAGCCGGACGAGCAGACCGGTCACATCCAGAAAGTGGTTGTGGATTCCCGCGAGCGAAATCTTATCCCTGCTCTGACGATCGAAGGACCCAAAGGGCACAAGCTCGCCAGCTACGCGGTCCCGACGCGGGCACACTTGACCGTTGACGACGGTGAAAAAATCAAGGCCGGCACGATCCTCGTCAAGATTCCTCGCGATATCGGCAAGACCAGAGATATTACCGGGGGGTTGCCTCGAGTCACCGAGCTCTTCGAAGCGCGTCATCCGAACGATCCTTCGGTGGTCTCTGAAATCGACGGCATTGTCACAATCGGTCAACCGAAGCGCGGATCACGCGAGGTGTTTGTCACCAGTCATGACGGAAAGGAGAAGCGCGCATATCTCGTTCCGCTCGGAAAGCATATCCTGGCTCAGGACAATGATATCGTCCGGGCAGGCGAAAGGCTTTCAGCCGGCTCGATCGATCCGCATGATATCCTGAGGATCAAAGGAACGACCGCGGTGCAGGAATATCTGGTGAATGAAATTCAGGAAGTGTACCGGATGCAGGGCGTCAAGATCAACGATAAGCACATTGAAACGATCGTCCGCAACATGATGCAGAAGGAACGTATCGTCGATCCGGGCGACACGCGCTATCTTGAAGGAGATATCGTGGAGAAGGGGCGGCTCCGAGACGAAAACGACGCGATTCTTGGCAAGCTCTTCGTCGAGAGCAAGGGCGATTCGAAGTTGAAGAACGGCGCGATCGTGACCAAGAAAACCCTTCGAGAACTCAATGCCGACCTGAAGAAAAAGGCCAAGAAAGTGGTCGAGTCGCGAGACGCAGAACCGGCAACCTCCGAGCCGATCCTGCTTGGGATTACACAGGCCGCATTGACCACCGACAGCTTCATTTCAGCCGCATCATTCCAGGAGACCACAAAGGTCCTGACCGACGCGGCGATTGAAGGAAAGGTGGACCGTCTACTCGGGCTCAAGGAAAACGTCATCATGGGTCACCTTATCCCTGCCGGCACGGGGCACAAGAAATACAAGGACTTGCTTGTGACAGGCCCGGAACCGGAGGTCATTGTCGAAGAGGGGCCGGAAGAAGTCGACACCCCCGTGGTGGTGGAAGAGGTGGAAACAAAGAAGAAGAAGAGGAAGACGCAAACGACCGCGTAGCGACCGGTGGGATTTGTGCAAATAGTAGTGCAAGGTGATTGACATTGTTGATGATAAGTGCTATCTTTATAAGCTTTTTTTCATACAGAATCGTCACACAGGAAATGGAGTCAAGCTGATTGCCGACCATTAATCAACTAGTGCGGAACAGTCGCGAGAGGGTGTTTTGGAAGAGCAAGTCTCCCGCGCTGCAGCAGAGCCCGCAGAAGCGGGGAGTCTGCACACGAGTATATACGACGACACCGAAGAAACCCAATTCGGCGCTTCGAAAGGTGGCGCGCGTTCGGCTCGTGAGTGGCATCGAAGTGACTGCGTACATTCCGGGAGAGGGACACAATCTCCAGGAGCACTCGATCGTTCTGATTCGCGGGGGAAGAGTGAAAGATCTCCCAGGCGTGCGATATCACATCATTCGGGGGACGCTTGATACTCAAGGTGTGCAAGATCGCAAGCAGGGTCGGTCCAAGTATGGGGCCAAACGTCCAAAGGCGTAATCAAGGTTAGTTCGAGCATGAGAAAGAAGAGAGCTACAAAACGGTATACATCTCCCGATCCAAAGTTTCAGGATGTTCTTGTTGCGCGGTTTGTCAATTCCCTCCTGAAGCGGGGGAAGAAACAGACGGCGCGTCAGATCCTCTATTCGGCGTTCGATCTGATCGAAGAGAAGACGAAAAACGCTCCTCTCGATGTATTCAAGAAAGCTGTACATAATGCATCTCCGCTGCTGGAAGTGCGTGCACGTAGAGTAGGTGGTGCTACCTATCAAGTACCCACAGAAGTTCGTCCCGAGCGGCGAACCGCTCTTGCAATCCGATGGCTTATCAACTACGCCAATGAACGCTCGGATAAGTCGATGTCCCAGAAGCTCGCGGCTGAGCTGATGGCTGCTGCCGCCGGCGAAGGTGGGGCAATCAAGAAGCGCGAAGATGTGCACCGAATGGCCGAAGCCAACAAGGCGTTCGCCCATTTCCGGTGGTAGTCCGAATCAGAGTGTCATTTCAAAACCCAAGAACATCGTACCGAGAATCATGAAGGGAGGAGCCCTGTCCTCTTGAGAGGATGAGGGTGTGCGGAGATTTTTCTATGCCTCGCGAATACTCATTAGATAAAACCCGGAACATCGGCATCATGGCCCACATCGATGCGGGGAAGACGACGACGACAGAGCGCATTCTGTTCTACACCGGTCGCCTCCATCGAATGGGAGAGGTCCATGATGGTGCCGCGACGATGGACTGGATGGAACAGGAAAAAGAGCGAGGCATTACCATCACAAGCGCTGCGACAACATGTTTCTGGCAGGATCATCGCATCAATATCATCGACACACCAGGACACGTCGACTTCACGATTGAAGTCGAACGATCGCTGCGGGTTCTTGACGGCGCGGTGGCGCTTTTCTGTTCCGTTGGCGGTGTGGAACCACAGTCAGAGACCGTCTGGCGACAGGCCGACAAGTACGGCGTGCCGCGCATTGCGTTCGTCAACAAGATGGACCGGGCTGGCGCAGATTTCCTTGGTGTGGTCGAAATGATGAAGGTCCGCCTGTCGGCGAATGCCGTCCCGATTCAACTGCCGGTCGGCGAAGGAGAAATGTTCGCGGGGATTATCGACCTCATCACGATGAAAGCAAAGATGTACATCGAGGGCACCCAGGGGACGGAATGGACGGATCTGGAAATTCCCGATTCCCTCAAGGCCCGAGCAAACGAATATCGTATGAAGATGCTTGAGGCCGTCGCCGATGAGGATGATTCGCTCCTCGAGAAATATCTCGAAGGCAAAGTAATCTCAGCCGATGAAATCAAGAAGGTGTTGAGGCGTGCCACGCTCAAAGTGAGTATCGTGCCGGTGCTATGCGGATCGTCGTTCAAGAACAAAGGTGTTCAGCTTCTCCTGGATGGCGTGCTCGACTATCTCCCAAGTCCGCTGGACCTTTCGAATGGCGAGATTCACGGACACCATGCCCGGCGAAGCGATGATGTGATCCGGAAGGTCAACGACACAGAGAAGTTTACTGCTCTCGCGTTCAAGATCGTCACCGATCCGTTCGTCGGACGATTGACGTATTTCAGAGTGTATACCGGTTCCTTGAAAGCCGGATCGTACGTGGTGAACTCGACGACCGACCGCAAGGAGAGGATCGGCCGGCTTCTCCGAATGCACGCGAATCATCGCGAGGATGTCACAGAGGTGTACGCGGGAGATATCGCGGCGGCCATCGGCTTGAAGGCGACGAAAACCGGCGATACCCTGTGCGACGAAAGTGATCCGATTGTGCTTGAGAAGATGGTCTTCCCCGAACCGGTCATCGATGTCGCCATTGAGCCGAAAACCAAGGCGGATCAGGAGAAGCTCAGCGAGGCGCTTCAGAAGCTCGCGGAGGAAGATCCCACCTTTCGCATTTCCACAAACGAAGAGACCGGACAGACCATCATCAGCGGCATGGGCGAACTTCATCTCGAGATCATCATTGATCGCATGAAGCGCGAATTCAAAGTGAGCGCCAACGTTGGTCGTCCACAGGTCGCCTATAGGGAAACCATCACCAAGAAAGTGACGGCACACGGACGTTTCGTACGTCAATCCGGCGGACGCGGTCAGTACGGACATGTCGTGATCGAGATGGAGCCGAACGAGAAGGGAAAAGGCTTCGAATTCGAAAACGCGATCGTCGGCGGTGTGGTGCCGAGAGAGTATATCAGGCCGACAGAGGAAGGAATCATCGAGGCGATGAAGAACGGCGTTCTGGCCGGTTACCCTGTCGAGGATCTGAAAGTGAAGCTGTTCGACGGATCGTACCACGAAGTGGATTCGTCCGAAATGGCGTTCAAGATTGCGGGATCGATGGCGTTCAAGGAAGGTGCGTCGAAAGCATCACCCGTCCTGCTCGAACCGATCATGGCTGTCGAAGTGGTGACGCCCGAGGAATACCTCGGCGACGTGATGGGAGACTTGAATTCCCGTCGCGGAAAGATCGAAGGAATGACTCCGCGCAAGGATGCGCAAGTGGTCAAAGCGATGGTTCCCCTCGCGGAGATGTTTGGTTATGCGACCCACCTTCGGTCGATGACGCAAGGTCGAGCATTGTATACCATGCAGTTCTCACACTACGAACCGACACCGAAACAGATTTCAGATCAGATTATTGAGAAAGTGCGGGGGAAAGAGGCTGTCCCTGCTTCGTAAGAACGTAGTTATTTCTAGATCCCAGATCTAACCAAAAGGAGATCCGTCAATGGCAAAAGAAAGATTTGACCGTAGCAAGCCACACGTGAACGTCGGAACAATCGGTCACGTCGATCACGGCAAGACCACATTGACTGCGGCTATTACCATGGTGCTGGCCAAGAAAGGCTTGTCTGAAATCCGGACATTCGATTCGATTGACAATGCCCCAGAAGAGAAAGCTCGTGGTATCACCATTGCAACCGCACACGTCGAATACGCGACCGAGAATCGCCACTATGCGCACGTTGACTGTCCGGGTCACGCCGACTACATCAAGAATATGATCACGGGAGCCGCCCAGATGGACGGCGCGATCCTCGTGGTTGCCGCGACGGATGGTCCGATGCCGCAGACACGCGAGCATATTCTGCTGGCCCGACAGGTTGGCGTTCCCCGCATCGTCGTGTTTATGAATAAGGTTGATGCAGTTGACGATCCCGAGCTTCTCGATCTCGTGGAGCTCGAGCTTCGCGATTTGCTCAAAAAGTACGAATTCCCGGGAGATGACATCCCGATCATTCGCGGATCGGCATTGAAGGCGATGGAAGCCGCCCTGCGTCCCGATGTAAAGATTGATGATCCGGCGTTCGGATGCATCATGGAGCTGATGGGTGCGGTGGACAGCTACGTGCCAATTCCGCAGCGCGACGTCGATAAGCCGTTCTTGATGCCGGTCGAAGACGTCTTCTCGATCACTGGGAGAGGCACAGTCGGCACGGGTCGCGTGGAACGAGGTCGTGCGAAAGTCGGTGACGAAGTCGAGGTCATCGGTCTCGGTGCTCACAAGAAGACCGTGATTACCGGAGCCGAGATGTTTCGGAAGGAACTGGACGAAGTTGTGGCGGGCGACAATGCCGGTCTTCTTCTCCGGGGCGTCGACAAGACCGATCTTGAACGCGGAATGGTTATTGCAAAACCGTCATCCATTACGCCGCACAAGAAATTCACGGCCCAGGTGTACGTGCTGAAGAAAGAAGAAGGTGGACGTCACACACCGTTCCTCAACGGGTATCGTCCTCAGTTCTACTTCAGAACAACCGACGTGACGGGAGTCGTAACGCTTCCCCAGGGAGTTGAAATGGTTATGCCCGGTGACAACCTGGACGCGATCAACATCGATCTGATTTCCACGATCGCGATGGAAGAGGGACTTCGCTTCGCCATCCGCGAAGGCGGTCGGACGGTCGGTGCCGGAGTCGTCTCAAAGATCCTTGAATAAACCCTCGCGAGCCCCCGATCCATCATGGTCGGGGGCACTGCGACGTAACCGCAGGCCTTGTCATACAAGGAGGCTTCATTGGCTGGACAGAAGATACGCATCAAGCTGAAGTCGTACGATCACAACCTGATCGACAAATCGGCGGAAAAGATCATCAAAACAGTGAAGTCGACCGGTGCGGTGGTATCAGGTCCGATTCCGTTGCCGACCAAGCGTTCGGTCTACACGGTGAATCGGTCTCCGCACGTCGATAAGAAATCGAGAGAACAGTTCGAGACGCGGTCGCACAAACGGCTGATCGATATTCTGAACTCGACGTCAAAGACGGTCGATTCGCTGATGAAGCTGGAGCTTCCTGCCGGTGTAGATGTTGAAATTAAGGTCTAGTGACTGCAGACACGGTGTGGGCGGTGGTGCGGACGAGCTCGTCCGGCGGCCGGGGCATCGATGTGCGGGCGCACAAGGAGATCATAAGGAGTACAAATCGTGAGCGGTATCTTAGGCAAGAAGATTGGAATGACGAGTCTCTTCGATGAGAGCGGAGAAGCGATTCCGTGTACGATCATCGAAGCCGGACCTTGCTATGTGACACAGGTGAAGACGGCAGATCGTGATGGATACGATGCTGTTCAGCTTGGTTTTGACGAGGTCAAAGAGACGCGAATCAACAAGCCTCTTCGGGGTCATCTCGCGCGAGCGGGTGTCAAAGCACTCCGGCTCATCCGGGAATTCCGTGACTTCAACGGGGCGGAACTCAAGCCGGGAGCTGAAGTCCGGGTGGATGTTTTCCAGCAGGGCGACGTTGTGGATGTCACCGGTCGCTCAAAGGGACGGGGGTTCCAGGGAGTTGTCAAGCGCCATCATTTCGGCGGAGTCGGGATGACCACGCACGGACAATCTGATCGCGTTCGTGCCCCCGGGTCGATCAGTGCAAGCTCGTACCCGTCACGCGTCTTCAAAGGAACACGCATGGGCGGAAGAATGGGACACTCGAGAGTTACGGTGAAAAACCTCAAGGTCGTCAAAGTCATCTCGGAATCAAATCTCCTGATCGTGAAGGGATCGGTTCCCGGGGCGATCAACAGCTACGTAGAGGTCGTGAAGCAGCGCTAACAATGTTTGAGACTCAGGAAAGACCGCGATGCAAATAGACGTGCTTATGACAAACGGGTCACCCAGCGGAGAGAAGGTCACGCTGGATCCTTCAATTTTTGGAATTGAACCGAACGATCACGCGATCTACCAGGATGTTCGTTCGATTCTGGCGCACCAGCGTCAGGGAACTCACAAAGTGAAGCCGCGCAACGAAGTTCGAGGCGGCGGGAAGAAACCGTACCGACAGAAAAAAACCGGCCGCGCGCGCGCGGGTACGACGCGATCCCCGCTGTGGGTCGGCGGAGGCTCGATTTTCGGCCCGACGCCCCACGAGTACAACCTGAAGCTTCCGCGAAAGATGAAGCGACTTGCCCGCAAGTCCGCGCTCAGCTATAAGGCGAAGGATGCCGCCATTGTTGTCGTCGAAGATTTTTCCGTCGGCGGGCCGAAAACCCGGGAAGTCGCGGGAATTCTCAAGGCCCTTTCGCTTCACAAGAAAAAAACACTCATGCTCATGCCGGCTGCGAACGAGCCGTTGCTTAAATCGGGACGGAACATCGCGAAGCTCCTCATCCAGATCGCTGACAAGGCTTCGACGTACGACATTCTGAACAATCAGGTGCTCCTGATTCAAAAGAGTGCGATTCCGGTCCTTGAGAATTCACTTAAGAATTAAGGTGTAGATCATGGGCTCATTGCTGAGACGACCAATCCTGACCGAAAAGATGAACATCCTCAAGGATGTGCGGCAATATGCGTTTGAGGTTCCACACGACGCCAACAAAATCGAAATCGCGAGAGAAATCGAGAAGAAGTTTAAGGTCAAGGTGGAGAGCATCCGCACGCAGAAAGTGAAAGGAAAACACAAGACGCAGTTTCGGCGAAGCGGTCGGTTCGAAGGACGAACACGCTCCTGGAAGAAGGCGATCGTCACCTTGAAAGAAGGAGATGTAATCGATCTCCTCGAGAACGTTTAGGGAGGTATCTGAATCATGGGAATTCGTAACCTACGTCCGGTCACCCCCTCCACGCGGTTCTATTCTGTTTCCTCGTTCGACGAGATCACGAAGAAGAAGGCAGAGAAGTCGTTGTTGACACCGCGTAAAGGATCAGGCGGACGAAACAACACGGGAAGGATCACGTCTCGCCATCGCGGCGGCGGACACAAACGTCGATATCGCGTGATCGATTTCAAGCGTGATCGCCACGACATCGAATGCAAAGTGATTGCCATTGAATACGATCCCAACCGGTCGTGCCGCATCGCCCTCGTGCAGTATGTCGACGGCCAGAAACGATACATTCTGGCTCCGGATGGCGTGAAGGTCGGTTCGAAGCTTGTCGCCGGTATGAATGTCGATCCCGATGTCGGGAATGCGATGCCGCTGCGCAACGTCCCTGTCGGCACCTTCGTGCATAATGTGGAAATGAGGCCGGGAAAAGGGGGCCAGGTCGGTCGGAGCGCGGGCAATTCGTTACAGTTGATGGCAAAAGAGGGTGAATATGCGACCCTGAAGCTCCCCTCGGGCGAAGTGCGAAAGTTCCGTCAGGATTGTTTTGCGACCGTTGGCGTTGTCGGCAACACGGACCACGAAAATCTCAGTCTCGGGAAGGCCGGACGATCGCGCTGGCTTGGGATCCGACCACAAACGCGAGGAATGGCCATGAACCCGGTCGACCATCCGATGGGCGGCGGCGAGGGACGCTCGAAGAGCGGCGGCGGCTGGCAACATCCGGTCTCGCCTTGGGGTCTGTACGCAAAGGGTCAGAAGACACGTCGTCGTCGGTTGCAGTCCAGCCAGTACATCGTCAAGAGAAAGAAGTAACACTATCCACACTCCTCACACCGTAAAGAAGAGCATATGAGTCGTTCACTGAAGAAGGGCCCCTACATCGACGAGAAGCTGAGCGCGAAGGTGCAGGTCCTCAACAAGACGAATCAGAAAAGGGTCATCAAGACCTGGTCACGGGCATGCACGGTTATTCCGGACTTCGTCGGGCACACGTTTGCCGTTCACAATGGAAACAAGTTCGTTCCTGTGTATATCACTGAGGCAATGGTCGGTCACAAGCTCGGCGAGTTTGCACCGACTCGGATCTTTCGTGGTCATCCCGGACTGAAATCGGAGAAGGCGACCTCATCGGCATAGTGAACAGCGCAAAAAGGAATGAATGATATGGAAGCTCGTGCAATCAACAGATATGTCGGAACGTCCCCGCGAAAAATGCGGCTGGTGATCGACCTCATTCGGGGAATGGATGTCGAACACGCGTTGACCGTACTGCACTTTTCGCCCAAGCATGCGGCAAGGACTGCAGAGTTGGTTCTCCGGTCCGCGATTTCGAACCTTCAGAACAAAGATGATTCGGGGAGAATCGATTCGGCAAACGTGTATGTGAAAGAAGCGTACGTCAACGGAGGTCCGGTGGTAAAACGGATTTCGCCGGCTCCGATGGGTCGCGCGTACAGAATTCGGAAGCGGTCGAACCACATCACGATCGTGGTTGCTCAGCGGGAGACGCCGGCCGAGAAAGCCCAACCGAAGTCGAAGGCGAAGGCAGCTGAGGCGGTTGCTGAGCCCCCGGTGGAAAAAGCGAAGAGAGCACCAAAGGCATCAAAGGCGGCACCAAAGACAAAGAAAACAACAACACGCAAGAAGAAAGCTTCTTCTTCACGCTAATCGGAGGAACTCTTGGGTCAGAAAACTAATCCGTTGGGATTTCGTCTTGGGGTATCGCGATCGTGGGATTCGAACTGGTACGACGAGCGCGGATTTTCAGCGAAGCTCCAGGAAGATATGATGGTCCGGAACTACATCCGCAACCGTCTGAGAAAGGCGGGGATTTCCCGTCTCCAAATCGACAGAACGCCGAAACGCGCGGTCATTACCATCCACACCTCGCGCCCCGGTATCGTCATAGGTAAGAGCGGTAAAGAAATCGCCCAACTTGAAGAAGAATTGAAGAAGCTGACATCCAAAGAGGTCAAAATTCTGATCCACGAAATTAAGCGACCTGAACTCGATGCCTACCTCGTCGCGGAATCGATCGCGAGTCAGTTGGAGGGACGCATTTCGTTCCGACGGGCGATGAAGCAATCGATCACGCAGGCGATTCGGATGGGAGCCGAAGGAGTTCGCGTGATGTGTGCGGGTCGGCTTGGCGGTGCCGAAATCGCGCGAACCGAGCAATACAAAGAGGGACGCATCCCGCTTCAGACGATTCGCGCGGACATCGACTATGCAACATCGACTGCGCGGACGATCTATGGGGCGATCGGTGTAAAGGTGTGGATCTGCAAAGGTGAGATTCTGGGTGCTCCCAGTCGCTAAGAGAAGGAGTTGGTAGCTCATGTTAATGCCAAAGAGAGTGAAGTTTCGAAAGGCCCAGCGGGGTCGCACGCGCGGAAAGGCGACACGCGGCAATACCGTCGCCTTCGGCGACTACGGCTTGAAGGCCATCGAACCGGGCTGGATTACCCAGCGACAGATCGAGGCCTCCCGCGTGGCACTCACCCGCATGATGAAGCGCGAAGGGAAAGTCTGGATTCGGATCTTCCCCGATAAGCCGGTCACCAAGAAGCCGGCGGAGACCCGTATGGGGAGCGGAAAGGGCGCTCCGGAATTTTGGGTCGCCGTAATCAAGCCGGGTCGCGTCCTCTTCGAGTTGGGTGGAGTCACCAAAGAGGTTGCGGCAGAAGCGTTTCGGCTCGCGATGCACAAGCTCCCGCTGCGGACAAAGTTCGTGACACGCGTGGATATGGAAGACTAATTACGCAAGGCGATCGACATCATGAAACCATTTGAACTGAGAGAGCTTTCCGACGCGGAGTTGCTCAAGAGAATCCAGGAGGAAGAAGAGAGTCTCTCCAACCTGAGATTTCAAAAGGTGCTGAGCCAGCTCGAAAACCCGATGAAGTTGCGGCTGATCCGGAAGGACATTGCACGGATGCGCACCATTCTGCGGGAACGTCAGCTGAAGTCAGCCCCCGAAAAGAAAGGCGCCCAGACTGCGGCACCTGAGGGTGCGTCACCCAATCCATCGAAGTAATCAGCCAAGGTGAGGAATTGTCGTCACACATGAATACAGAACACACAGCAGCCACGCCGATCCGGAATCGACGAAAGACTCGAGTCGGACGAGTAATCAGCAACAAGATGGACAAGAGCATCGTAGTGGCCATCGAAACGCGCACGCCGCATCCGATCTATAAGAAGTATCATCGTCGAACGTCGACGTTGATGGCGCACGATGAGAAACGTGAGGCGGGCATCGGAGATCTTGTGAAGGTGATGGAAACGCGTCCCCTCAGCAAGCAGAAACGATGGCGTCTCATCGCAGTCGTCGAAAAGGCAAAGTAACGGAGTGGATCACAGGAGCCGATCATGATTCAGGAAGAAACCAATCTCGTCGTGGCGGATAATTCGGGTGCGAAACGGATCCGTTGTATCCGAGTCCTCGGCGGTCACGACAAGCGCTATGCGACGGTGGGCGATCTTATCGTCGTCGCCGTGAAAAGCGCGATCCCCGGAGCCCCTGTGAAGAAGGGAGACGTCTCCCGGGCCGTTGTGGTTCGCACGAAGAAAGAAATCCAACGGAAAGACGGATCATTCATCCGCTTTGATGAAAACGCCGCCGTTCTCCTCAATAATCAGGGAGAGCCGCGTGGGACCCGCATCTTCGGTCCCGTTGCACGCGAGCTTCGCGAACGTCAGTACATGAAAATCATCTCACTCGCGCCTGAAGTACTCTAAGGGAATTGAAGATCTATGCATGTGCACAAAAACGATATCGTGAAGGTCATTGCCGGGAACTTCCTCGGGAAGCAGGGAAAGGTGCTGAAAGTGTTTCCCGACAAAAACCGGCTCATCATCGAGAATGTTAATCTCGTCAAGCGACACACGCGCCCGAGTCAGAAGAATCCTCAGGGGGGTGTGGTCCAGAAAGAAGCTTCAATCAACGCCTCGAACGTCGTCGTGATCTGCCCGAAATGCAGCGAGCCGACACGCACGGGTTCGGCGCACGTCACAGACACCGTGAGCAAACGCAAGAAGAAGATGCGTGTCTGCAAGAACTGCAAGGAGATGTTCTAAGGATAGAAGGTATGGCCAAAGACAAAGCACCGAAAAAAGGGAAAAAGGCGGAAGGGACTGCTGAGACGTCGTCCAAGCGCGACGGCGGGACCGTGGAGAAGGGTGTTCCGGCACGATTGTTCGAGATGTACAAGAAGGACGTTGTCCCGGCAATGATGAAGCGGTTCGACTACGCGAACGTCATGCAGGTCCCGAAACTCGAGAAGATTTCGCTCAACATGGGCGTGGGGGATGCCGCACAGGATCCCAAGCTGCTCGATATCGCTGTTCGCGAACTCGAGACGATCACAGGCCAGAAAGTGGCGATCACGCGATCTAAGAAAGCAATCTCGAATTTCAAACTGAGAGAGAACGTTCCCATCGGCTGTCGAGTGACGCTCCGCCGGGCGCACATGTACGAGTTCCTGGATCGGTTGATCAATGTAGCTATCCCGCGTGTTCGCGATTTCCGAGGTGTCTCCGACAAGTCATTTGACGGTCGCGGGAATTACACGCTCGGCATCAAAGAACAGATCGTGTTTACAGAGATCGACGTCGACAAAGTGACGCGGATTACAGGGCTCGACATCACAATCGTCACGACGGCAAAAACCGATCTCGAGGCATACGAGCTTCTGAAGATGCTCGGGATGCCGTTTGTGAAGCGACAAGAGATTCTCACCGAAGAGATAGCCACCACTGCAAACTAACGAGGAGTAGCTGCTTGGCACGCTTAGCAATGAGAGTGAAGGCGAAACGAACGCCAAAGTACAAAGTACGACAACACAATCGATGTGGCATCTGCGGCCGATCCCGGGCGTACTATCGGAAGTTCGGTATCTGTCGGATCTGTCTCCGCAACCTCGCGCTCGAAGGCAAGATCCCCGGACTGAAGAAGGCCAGCTGGTAGCATCGACTCAACATTTTTGAGGAGCACGTATTCAATGCCTGTTACTGATCCCATCGCAGATTTTCTGACGCGCATTCGCAATGCCGCGAAGGCGAAGCACAAAACCGTCGATATCCCAGCGTCGAATCTCAAGAAATTGATTGCCCAGATCCTGGTCGATCAAAAGTTTATCGCGGGATTCACGCTCCTTGAGGATAGCAAGCAGGGAATCCTTCGAGTTCAGCTGAAGTACTATGAAGGGCGGCCGGTGATCCAGGGCCTGCGGCGCGTCAGCAGACCGGGAATTCGTCGATACCGAGGGAAAGACAGCCTGCCACGCGTGAAAGGCGGACTTGGAATCGCAATCGTGTCGACTTCGAAGGGTGTCATGACAGATGTTCAGGCAAGAAAGAATAATGTGGGCGGCGAGGTGCTCGCCTACGTTTGGTAAGCCGTACCAGGATCTGATGAGGAGTAACCACCGTGTCAAGAATCGGTCGTAAACCTGTCCAAATCGCAAAAGGAATTACTGTCACCCAGGAGAGCGGAATCCTGAAGGTCAAAGGACCCAAGGGCGAGCTCTCCACCGTCCCGCACCGCCTGATCGGCGTCGACATCAAGGGACAAGAGATCGTGCTGACTCGTCATTCGGATGAGAAATTCAGCAAATCCCTTCATGGTCTGTGGCGAGCGCTGATTCAGAACATGGTCACGGGCGTCAGTGAGGGATTCAGTCGCAAGTTGGAGATCGTTGGTGTCGGATATCGCGCGGAAATGAAGGGAAAGAAACTCCATCTCCAGGTCGGCTATTCCCATCCGATCCTGTTTTCGCCGCCCGACGGCGTGAAGATCGAGACTCCGACGCAAACGAGTATCCTCGTGAGCGGCATCGACAAGCAACTCGTGGGACTCGTTGCATCGAAAATCCGCTCCTTCAGACCCCCCGAGCCGTACAAAGGAAAGGGGATCAAGTACGAAGGTGAATATATCCGACGCAAGGCAGGGAAAGCGGCGGCAACAGGTGCCAAGTAGCGCGCCACACGCGTAGAGCTATCAGAAGGAACATGCAATGATTCTCCAGAAAAAAGTTGAACGCCGGATCAAGAAGCGGATCCGGATCAAAAAGAACATCACCGGAACGCCTCAGCGACCGCGTCTGACGGTCTATCGGAGTCTGAAACACGTTTACGCGATGATCATCGACGACACGAGCGGCAGGACGCTTGTGGAGGCCTCGACACTCTCGAAGGATCTTCGCGACAGAATCAAAGAGACTTCGGCCCGCATGGATGCCTGCAAGCTGATTGGAAAGGCGGCGGCAGAACGGGCGCTTCAGAAGAACATCACCGAGGTTGTGTTCGACCGCAACGGCTTTCTCTATCACGGCCGTGTCAAAGCGGTGGCTGACGGCGCACGCGAAGGCGGACTGAAATTCTAATTCTCGTCGTTTTCATCAACACCAAGAGCATATGTCAAAAATCAAAGCTGGCGAACTCGAACTCAAAGAACGACTCGTTCACATCAATCGCGTCGCGAAGGTTGTTAAAGGCGGACGGCGGTTCAGTTTCAACGCCGTTGTGGTTGTTGGCGACGGCAACGGCCACGTAGGAATCGGCCTGGGAAAAGCCAATGAAGTTACTGACGCCATCGCGAAGGGTGTTGACGATGCCAAAAAGAATGTCGTGAAGGTTCCCGTGTACAAGGGGACGATTCCTCACGAAGTCATCGGCAAATACGGAGCAGGAAAGATCTTGCTGAAGCCGGCGTCTCCCGGTACCGGATGCATCGCCGGAGGAGGGGTGCGTGCCGTTCTCGAATCCGCAGGGATCAAAGACGTTTTGACCAAGCAGATGGGATCGTCAAATCCGCACAACGTCGTGAAGGCGACGATGAAGGCCCTGCTGATGCTTGCCGATCCACTGTCGGTTGCCCAGCGTCGAGGAATGAAGCTCAACGAATTGTTTCAACAGAATTGAGTGTGAATCACCATGGCAGAACCCAAGAAGATCAAGATCACCCAGACTCGCAGCATCATCGATCAATTGGAGAAAACGAAACGTACCATCAAAGCACTGGGACTTGGGCGTCCGCGTCGATCGGTGGTGAAGGTCGACACGCCCCAGATTCGCGGCATGGTGCGTGTGGTTCGACACATTGTGAAGGTCGAAGAAGTCTGAGTTGAAGCTGGTGAAGTCACCCGAAAGAGGAACCAACGAAATGGCCAAAGATATTCTCAGCAATCTTACACCCGCCGCCGGCTCGCGCAAGAAAACGAAACGGATTGGTCGGGGCCAGGGATCCGGACACGGCAGGACCGCGACCAAGGGGCACAAAGGCGCCCGGTCACGTTCCGGTCACAAGTTCAAAATCTGGTTTGAGGGGGGACAGATGCCCCTGACGCGTCGTGTGCCGAAGTATGGGTTTACCTCGCGCAACCGGATCGATACGCAGATCGTCAATGTGGAAACGCTGGAAAAACTTGCCGAAGCGAAAAAGATCGGCGGCGCCGCAGTGACACCGGAACTCCTCTTCAACGTCGGTGCCATCGCCAAGAAGAACATTCCCGTCAAAATTCTCGGCAACGGCGCATTGAAGTCAAAGTTGGAAGTCTCGGCTCACGCGTTCAGCAAGTCAGCAGTGGCAAAGATCGAAGCAGCAGGCGGAACGGTTACACTTCTCTCTTAACGCTAGGATCTTATGAGCAAGCTTACTGAAACCTTTCAGAATATTTTCAAGATTCAGGAACTGCGCGATCGGTTGTTTTTCACCGCAGCGCTGCTCGTGGTGGTCCGGATTGGATCGCACATCACGCTCCCCGGCGTCGACGCGAAGCTGTTGGCGGACACGATCCGAACCTCTTCAGAGGGAACGCTGTTCGGTTTGTACGATCTGTTCGTGGGAGGCGCATTCAGCAATGCGGCGGTTTTTGCTCTCGGCATTATGCCGTACATCAGCGCCTCGATCGTGATCCAGCTTCTTGGCGCCGTTGTCCCGTACTTCCAGAAGCTCCAGAAGGAGGGGGAGGACGGACGGAAGAAGATAACGCAATACACCCGATACGGAACGGTCTTTATTTCGTTGTTGCAGGGGAGCGGCGTTGTCGTGAAGCTGCTCAACACGAACACGCCCGGTGGACCGATCGTCCCCATCGAAGTCCAGGGCTTCGGATTCGCGTTCAGCACTGTGCTGTTTCTGACGGCAGGGACCGTATTTATGATGTGGCTTGGTGAACAAATCACTGAACGCGGCGTTGGGAACGGGATCTCGTTGATCATCTTTATCGGAATCATCGCTCGCTTCCCGACTTCAGTGATCGATGAGTTCATGATCGCTCAGAACTTCATCGTCGAGTTGGTGATCCTCGCGCTGATGGGACTCGTCGTTGCCGCTGTCGTCCTGGTGACACAGGGAACGCGTCGGATTCCGGTTCAGTATGCCAAGCGCGTGGTCGGCCGAAAAGTCTATGGCGGTGTCACGCAGTACATTCCGCTCCGGGTGAATACCGCCGGCGTGATGCCGATCATCTTTGCGCAGGCCATTATGTTTGTCCCGAGTGTCATCTTCTCGTTCTTTCCCGAGAGTGATTTTGTTGCCGAGCTGAACGCAAATTGGTTCAGCTACGATTCGTGGTTCTATTCGATCGTCTACGGCTTGATGATTATCTTCTTCACCTATTTCTATACGGCCATCGCCTTCAATCCGAAGGACGTCGCCGACAACATGAAAAAGCAAGGCGGCTTCATTCCTGGGATCAGACCCGGAGCCCACACGTCTGAATTCGTGGACAATATTCTGACGAAGATTACGCTCCCCGGTTCGATCTTTCTGGCCGTTGTGGCGATCCTTCCGACGGTCATGATCAAGATGGGCGTGACGCCGAGTTTTGCACAGTTCTTTGGCGGCACAAGTTTGTTGATCTGTGTTGGTGTCGCACTTGATACGCTCCAGCAGGTGGAGTCGCACCTTCTCATGCGTCATTACGACGGATTCATGAAGAGCGGCAAACTGCGAGGCCGGCGCTAGAATGCAGTAGAGCGACCATGGTCTGGATCAAAACGAAACGCGAAATTGATGTGATCCAAGAGAGCTCGAGGATTGTCGCGGAAGTGTTGCGGCTTGTCGGCGCGCATGTCAGGCCAGGAGTGACGACGCTGGAGCTTGATCAGCTCGCGGAAGAGTACATCCGGGCAAATGACGCGCAGCCGGCGTTCAAAGGGTACGGTTCTCTGAAAACAAATCAGTTTCCTGCAACGCTCTGCACGTCGGTGGACGAAGAAGTTGTTCATGGAATTCCGTCGAAACGCACATTGCGAGAGGGTGAGATTCTCTCCGTCGATGTCGGCGTGAAGAAGAACGGATACTTCGGCGATGGAGCGAAATCGTTTGCCGTCGGTCACATATCGGCCGACAAACAGCGGCTCCTGAGAGTGACGGAAGAATCGCTGTATCGGGGGATCGAGCAGGCGGTCGCAGGCAAGATGGTTCATGACATCTCGGCTGCCGTTCAGGAGCATGTGGAGCGGAACGGGTTTTCAGTCGTCCGCGAACTCGTTGGTCACGGCATTGGCAAAGAACTTCACGAAGAGCCGCAGATCCCAAACTTCGGGAAAGCCGGAACGGGGATGAAGCTGAAGGAGGGGATGACGCTCGCGGTAGAACCGATGGTGAATCTCGGCGACTGGCGAGTGAGAGTGGCGGCGGACGGCTGGACGGTCATCACGGAAGATGGATCACCGTCGGCCCATTTTGAACATACAGTCGCCATCGTGGATGGCAAACCGGAGATCCTTACGCAATAGACTGAACTATGGCGAAACAAGGTCCAATCAAAGTAGACGGAGTCATTACGGAAACACTGCCGAATGCCTCTTTTCGGGTGAAGTTGGACAACGGTGTGGAGATTCTGGCGCACATCTCTGGAAAAATGAGAATGCATTTTATCAAGATACTGGTTGGTGACAGGGTGACGGTCGAGATGTCGCCGTATGATCTCACCAAAGGCCGCATCACCTACCGGTACAAATAGTCGAACGCGGGTGCAAGCATGAAAGTACGATCGTCAATCAAGAAACTGTGCGAAAACTGCAAGGTCATCCGGCGCAAGAATGTCGTTCGGGTGATCTGCAAGAATCCCAAGCACAAACAGCGGCAGGGATAGTCGCTGAGAAACAAAGAGCAAGGAGAACAAGACATTGGCTCGAATAGCTGGCATTGATATTCCCAAGAACAAGCGTGTCGAAGTCGCGCTCACGTACATTTACGGAATCGGACGGACCACTTCTCAGCAGATTCTGGAAGAGGCGGGCGTCGATCTCAACAAGCGAGTCGCTTCGTTGAGCGATGACGAAGTTTCAAAGATCCGGTCGATCATCCAGACAGACTACAAAGTTGAGGGGTCGCTCCGATCCGAGGTGCAGATGAACATCAAGCGGCTGATGGATATCGGCTGCTACCGCGGATTGCGGCACCGCAAAGGATTGCCGGTCAACGGACAGCGGACGCGAACCAACGCCCGGACGCGTAAAGGGAAGAGGAAGACTGTCGCGGGCAAGAAGAAAGCGGCAGAGAAGAAGTAATGTGTCGTCGGCCGTGTTCGGCCGATCATTTTGGGATTCGTGTGTAAAGGAGAAACGACGTGGCAAAGCAGACCGCAGCGCCGGTTACCAAGAAAAAGAAGAAAGTGCACGTTGATGTGAACGGGAAGGCCTTCGTGAAGGCGACCTTCAACAACGTGATCGTCACTCTGACCGATACGTACGGCAACGTGATTGCATGGTCCTCGGCTGGAAAGAACGGATTCAAAGGTTCGCGCAAGAACACCCCGTATGCGGCCCAGGTTTCGGCCGAAGCAGCTGCCAAAGAGGCATATGATTTGGGATTGCGAAGGGTGGAAGTGTTCATCAAGGGGCCGGGCTCGGGACGAGAGGCCGCTGTTCGGTCGCTCCAGACTGCAGGCCTTGAAGTGACGATGATCCGGGACATCACGCCGATCCCGCACAACGGGTGTCGGCCGCCGAAGCGTCGAAGAGTCTGACATCCGCGAACAAGAGTTTACTCAGATACTCACCAAAGGAGAACGATGGCAAGATACATTGATGCCAATTGCAAACTGTGCCGACGGGAACGACAGAAGCTCTTCCTGAAAGGCACGAAGTGCTACACCGAAAAATGTCCGCTCGAAAAGAGGAACTATCCTCCGGGAGAGCACGGGCAGGGACGCCGTTCCAAGATCTCGGAGTACGGTGTCCAGCTTCGTGAGAAGCAGAAAGTGCGCCGGATGTACGGACTGGCGGAGCAGCAATTCCGCAACTATTTTGAGCGGGCATTGAAGCAGACCGGTCGAACGGGCGAAACGTTGGTGAAGACTCTCGAGCGTCGGTTCGACAACGTACTGTACCGGCTGGGCCTGGCGCCGTCGCGCAAATCTGCCCGTCAGCTGATTCTTCATCGTCACGTGATGGTGAACAATCGCATCGTGGATATCCCCTCATACCTGCTGAATGCGGGAGATGTGATTCAGATTCGTGAGAAGAGCAAGAAGTTGGATGTTATCCACGAATCGATGAAGAGGATGAAAGATACGGCGATGCTGCCGTGGCTCAGTCTCGATAAGGCGACCTTGTCGGGGACTTTCCTCCAGATTCCCGAGCGTGCCGACGTTCCGTTGAATGCGAACGAACAGCTCATCGTTGAGTTGTACTCCAAGTAGTTGTCCGCGACGTTTGTGCCTGACAGGCACGGGACGCGGAACGTGAATTGCATTGACACTATCACAACCTATTATGCCCCGTTGATCGACGGGGGGAAGGACATCCATGAGTAATTCCTTTGTTCAAATGCCGGAGAAGATTGAACTCGATGAATCTTCCAAGAGCGGAACCTTCGGCCGGTTTACCGTTCAGCCGCTTGAGAAGGGATTCGGCGTGACGATTGGAAACTCATTCCGGCGAGTCTTGTTGTCGTCGCTCCATGGGACGGCGATCACGGCAATCCGTGTGGATGGTATTCATCATGAATTCTCCACCATTAAAGGCGTGGTCGAGGATGTGACAGACCTCGTTCTGAATTTGAAGCAGGTTCGCATCAGACCGATATCGAAGAAAGCCACAAAGGTTAGTATTCGCGCAAAAGGACCCGGCAAGATTTCCGCGGGGACATTGCAGGATGCTTCCCCCGAGCTTGAAATCCTGAATCCGGAACTTCATCTGGCGACGTTGAACAAAGAAGCAGACTTCGAACTCGAGATGCGGCTCGGTCGTGGAAAAGGGTACGCGACCGCAGAAGAAAACAAATCGCCTGATCATCCATTGGGAACGATTGCGGTCGATTCGATCTTCACGCCGATTCGAAACGTGCGGTATTTCGTGGAGCCCACGCGTGTCGGCGGTCAGACTGACTACGAGAAACTTATCCTCGAAATCGAGACCGATGGATCGATCACTCCGGAAGACGCGCTCACGCACGCAGGAAAGATTCTCCGGGATCATATTCAGCTGTTCATCGATCTCTCCGTAGAGCCCGAAGCAGAGAAAGAGGAGACGGAGTTGGACGCGGAAGTGGCCCGGATTCGGAAGCATCTTCTGACGAACGTCGATGAGCTCGAGCTTTCCGTCAGATCTCACAACTGCCTGCGCAGCGCCAATATCAGAACACTCGCCGATCTCGTGCGCAGGGATGAATCCGAGCTTCTCAAGTTCAGAAATTTCGGAAGAAAGTCCCTCGCCGAGCTCGCTCAGATCATTGAGGAAAAGGGACTCACCTTCGGTATGGATGTCGACAAGTACTTGAAGGATGGATTAGAATAACGACATTGAAGGAACAGATTCATGCGTCATCTCAAGTCAGGTAGAAAGTTAGGCCGCACGCGAAGCCATCGAAAGGCAACGTTGTCATCGCTCAGCACTGCAGTCATCGCTCACAAGCGGATCACGACGACGCTCGCGAAGGCGAAAGAGACTCGAACGGTCGTCGAGAAGTTGGTGACGCGCGCGAAGCGAGCCGTGGCTTCTGAGGGAGAAGGGCAGACAAAGAATGTCCATGCGCGCCGGGAAGTGTTTTCCTTCCTTCGTGATCGCAAGGCAGTGACGACCTTGTTCAACGACATCGCCCCAAAGGTGGCCAGCAGACCGGGCGGATACACTCGGGTGGTCAAATTGGGACAACGTCGGGGTGATGGAGCGCAGCTCGCGCTTCTCGAATTTGTTGATTTCAATGTTGGTCAGTCCAAGACCACGAAAACCCAGCCAAAAGCCGCAAAATCTGCGCAACGCAAAAAAGCCTCCAAGAAACCGGCCGTCAAGGCCGAAGCTGCTGCGGCAACCGAGGAGGCAGCATCACCGCAGGCCGAAGAACATACGGAATCAGAGACGAAAAAAGACTAGAGCGTTCGTTGGGTCGGTGATAGACGTTTCTTTTGAACAACGAAGAGGTACTGGCATATGCTCAAAATACATTCGGCTGAATTCCTTCAGGGCGTCACAGATCTCCGCCGGCTTCCCAAGAACGAGCTCCGAGAAGTCCTGTTCATCGGACGCTCGAACGTCGGGAAATCCACACTCCTGAACAAACTCTGCAATCGGCGAAATCTCGCACGCTCCAGCTCGACACCCGGAAAGACGAGGGAAATCAACTATTATCTCATCAACAACGAATTGTATTTCGTTGATTTGCCCGGATACGGCTATGCAAAAGTTCCGGAGCAGATGCGCGCAGGATGGAAGAAGCTGATCGAGGAATTCCTCAAGCGGGGATTCCCCATCACGCTCGCCATCCAACTCATCGACGCGCGTCAGGATCCCACGCCGCTCGATCTCATGATGATGGACTGGCTCGAATACTATGAGGTTCCCTACTTGCTTGTCCTGACGAAGTCAGATAAGCTTCCGGTCAGCAAGCTCGGCAAACAAGTCGACGCATACAAAGTGAGGTTTGAAAAGAATCTCTCCGAAGGATTCTGCAGCGGCATCGTTCCATTCTCGAGCGTTTCGGGCGATGGGCGAAATGATCTGTTGAAGATCGTCAATGGTCATCTCAAGAATTCCGGAGGCCGGCAGAAGGAAGCGGTCTAGATCAGTCCAACGTGACATTCAGCAAAGCTCCGCATCGCAGTGGGGCTTTTTGCTTTTTGGACGTGAGGAACATCCTGCTCAAGTGCGAGAGAGTGCCGCCAAATGCTCTCTCGCACCGGCGAAAGCATTTCCATTGCCTTCCACCTTTCCACGCACAGTGAAGTCCCTTCTCTTCGTTGACTTTCACCGGGTAAAGTGATACTATTGGGCGAATCAAAATGACCTTCATGCCCGCATACGGAGCAGCCGTGAAGAAACGTCTCTTTACACCTGGACCGACACCCATTCCGGAGTCCGTCCTGCTGAAGATGTCCGAGCCGATCATCCATCACAGGAATCCCGAGTTTCAGGAAATCCTCACGAGGATGCATGACAACCTGAAGTATCTGTTCCAGACGGACCATCCGGTTGTTGCATTGACGTGCTCCGGCACCGGCGGTGTCGAGGCGACGTTCGTCAGTCTCTTTTCACCGGGCGACACGATTATCTCCGTGAACAACGGCAAGTTCGGGGAGCGATGGGTGAGAATGCCGAGGACATTCGGACTCGAGGTTGAAGAAATCGCGATTCCTTGGGGATCCGCGCCCACCGTCGAGCAGATTCTTGATGCCCTGAAGCGCAGGCCCGAAGCGAAAGCGGTGTACCTCACTCAGAGTGAAACGTCGACCGGAACGGCAACGGACGTCAAGGCCATCGCCGCGGCCGTGAACGAAGAATATGACGCGCTGGTGTGCGTCGACGGTATCTCGGCGGTTGGAGCAATGGAACTAAGATTCGATGAATGGGGCATCGATGTCTGCATCACCGGTTCGCAGAAGGGTCTCATGGTTCCGCCCGGGCTGGCATTCGTGGCGGTCAGCGCACGCGCAATTGCGGCGATGGAACGTTCCACCATGCCGAGGTTCTATCTCGATCTGGGGCGAGCGCTGAAATCATACAAGGCAAATGACACACCGTGGACTCCGGCAATCACCCTGTTGATCGGCGTGGATGTATCACTCCGGCTGATCCGAGAAGAGGGTCTCGAGAAGGTGTGGGAGCGACATACGCGCCTCTCGAATGCGGTCCGTGCCGGAGTGTCCGGCATGGGCCTCCGTTTGTTTTCGCAGAATCCGTCAAACGCGGTTACGGCTGTCTGGATGCCTGAGGGGATTGATTGGAAGGCATTCAATCGCGTCCTGAAGCACGATCACGGGATAACGATTGCCGGGGGACAGGATAGCTTCGCCGGCAAGTTGTTTCGCATATCGCATCTCGGCTACTATGACGATCTCGACGTCATCGCAGTGATCTCGGCAATCGAAAAATCGTTCGTCGCATGTGGCTATCAATTTGAAGTCGGTTCCGGGTTATCAAGCGCGCAAGCGTTGCTGGTTTGACAAACCGAACCGAACGGAGAAGGAATCGTGCCCTCATCCCCCAAAATCCTCCTTACCGACCGAGTTGAGGCCGTCTGCGCGGAAATCTTGACGCGGGAAGGTTTTCAGGTCGATATCCACAAAGATGCCGATCCGGCACGCCTTTTTGATGTCATTGGCGAGTACGACGGCTTGGTCGTGAGAAGCGTGACGCGGGTCACATCAGAATTGCTGAATCGGGCTCTATCGCTCAAGGTGATCGGAAGGGCCGGAGCCGGAGTAGACACGATTGACGTAACAGCCGCCACCCGACGGGGCATTTTGGTCATGAATACCCCTGGGGGAAACACCGTTTCCACGGCTGAACATACGATGTCTCTACTCCTGTCAATGGCTCGAAACATCCCTCAGGCCTGCGGTTCCATGAGAGAAGGGAAATGGGAGCGAAGCAGGTTCCTCGGGACGGAGCTGTGTGGGAAGACTCTCGGAATCGTCGGTTTGGGAAAAATCGGCCGGGAGGTCGCCAAGCGATGCCAGGCCTTCGAGATGACCGTTATCGGGTGCGATCCTGTTCTTTCAGCCGAGGTTGCTTCCAAGTTTGGAATCGAGCTGGTCGCTCTTGAAGAGCTTCTCAATCGGTCAGATTTCATTACGATTCACGCTCCTCTCAATGACGAGACGCGGGGCCTCATCGGAAGGAAACAGATTGAGCTCTGCAAAGATGGCGTCCGGTTCGTCAATTGCGCCCGCGGCGGTATCGTGGAGGAACAAGCGCTTCTCGAAGCGCTGGAGAGCGGAAAGGTCGCTAGTGCGGCACTCGACGTGTTCTCGACGGAACCCCCTTCGCACAATCCGCTGGTTCATCATCCTAGGGTTGTCGTGACTCCACATCTCGGTGCATCGACAGAAGAGGCACAAGAGAAAGTGGCGAGACAGATCGCCGAACAAATTGCAGACTTCTTTCACGGCAGGCGGATCACCGGAGCGGTGAATGGAGAAGTTCTGGGAATGGCGTTGAGCGAGGATGTGCAGCCCTATGCGCGATTGGCTGAACATATCGGGCGATTTCTCGCTCAGGTGGTGAACGGATCTCTCAAGCAGGTGACGGTGGCCTGTAAAGGGAGCGTCCTGGCTCGTTCATCCGAGCTCATCGTTTCCTCGACGATGAAAGGCGTGCTCGCCCAGTTCCTCTCGGAACCGGTCAACCTGGTGAATGTCCGAGCGATTGCGAAGGAGATCGGTATTACGGTCGTCGCGTCTCAGGAAGATGCTGCGAAACCGTATGCGAACCTTCTTGAGATTGAATATGTTACAGACAGGGAGGCACGAAAGGCAGGAGGAACGGTATTCAATGGCTCGCTGATCCGGATAGTTCAAATCGACGGCTATCACGTCGAGATCGTACCGGAAGGGTATTTGCTGATCTACGAGAACGTCGATCGACCGGGAATGCTCGCGCAGATGGGGACGATTCTCGCGTGTGAGAACATCAACATTGCAGGCCTCTCGCTGGGGAGGACCGTTCCGGGCGAGCGCGCATTGACTATCATGAGCATCGATTCGAAGATTCCGGACGGGATCCTAGGCAGATTGCGGCAAGTGGAGGGGATTTCGAATCTGAAGTTTGTGTTCCTTTGATACTCCGGTAGCGGGGTGTCGATTTAATTTCTCTTAAGTTACGTGATGCGGAACTCGAAAGAGACGATCTTGATATATAAGTCTCTCATTTCAGGGGGCTTAGAGGCATCATCGACGTGAGGCTTCTGGTTGTCAGGGTGGGAGATCCGGATTGCGGAGCTGCAACTCCATGGAAACTTGACAAAAAGCCTTATGTGTTCTATATTTGACTCGAAGTGCTTCACGCTATCTGTTTATAGTTCGGAGGGAGGTGATCTGAGAGCGCGCGGTATCCAGAGCGCCGACGTATGAGTTTGTGAACGCTTCGCGGTAGATGTATCCATTGGCCAAGCAACCTGCTTCCGTAGTCTGCTTTGCGCTTGAGCGAGTAGTAATGTGCGGAGTGCTCGTTGGGTTGAGGAATGACGCAGCATCGCGGTCAATCCTCGGGTGCTACTCATTCTGGCCAATCCTTCTGTTTGTAGAAACCTCTGTACAATCAATTCAACTCATATCCATCAAAGAGGAGGTAGATATGCTTCGTAACCTCTTGATTACTACCACTCTGTTGCTCGTTTTCCCAGTGCTCCTTTTTGCCCAGGACGGTAAGCTCCGTGGCAAAGTCACAGACAGGGAGTCCGGAGATCCTCTGATCGGGGCGAACGTGGTGATAGATGGTACAAGTCTGGGTGCATCGACAGACATCAGCGGTGAATATGTCATCCTGGCTGTGCCGCCGGGCACCTATGCGGTGAAGGTCTCGTACATCGGCTACTCGCCGGTCACGATCTCCAACATCCGGGTCGGTGCAAACCTGACGGTCAGGCAGGATTTTGCTTTGTCGACCACGGCTATCGCGGTTGAGGCCGTTGAAATCGTGGCCGATCGTCCCCTGATTCAGAGAAACACGACGAATACGGTCCGAGTGACGACCCAGGAGAATATTAAGAACCTCCCGTTCCGCGGGCTTCAGAATATCATCGCCTTGGAGGCCGGTGTTGTTCAGCAGAACGGAAACCTGTATGTCCGCGGCGGCCGCTCGGGTGAAGTGGCATACTTTGTTGACGGCGCAGGCGTCACAAACCCGATTTTCAACAGCGAAAACGTCAGTGTTATTCAGGAAGCGGTCGAAGAACTCCAGCTCCAAGCCGGCGGATATACGGCGGAACTGGGCGGTTCGAACGCCGGTATCGCACGGACAACGATGCGATCAGGCGGCAGTTCCTTCACCGGCAGTATTGACTACCAGACTGACGACTTTGCGAAGCCGGGCGAGGAGTTTTTGGGTACGACATCGCGTGGCTATCGGAACGCTGTTGTCACCGTCGGTGGCCCGCTGCCGTTTGCAAAGAACGTGAAGTTATTCTTTGCCGGTCAGCACAACTACGTCCGCAATCGTCAGGCCATTCTCATCGAACCCTTCAAATTCGAGAACCTCTTGAGCGACGTGAATGATGCGAGAGGGGCAGGGCAACCGTTGCCGGGTCCAATCGAATTCAAGCGCAACTATCTCTACAATAACTATGGCATGACCAATACGTTTCAGGGAACCGTGCTATGGGATTTGGCGCCGTTCAAGCTCAAGGCGACCGCAAGCTACGATTTCTTTGAGCGTCCCTCTGGTGGTCAGTGGCCGACAGCATTGCGATTTTATTTCAACCAGGGCCGGAACCTGATGCAGGAGACGGGAACGTATTTTGGCAACGTCAGATTGACCCACGTGATCAATCCGACCACGTTCTATGAAATCGGCGTGTGGGGACAGCTGCGTTCGTTCCGTTCCTATGATCCTGACTTCGGCGACGACTGGAAGTTGTATGCGGACAGCACTGCGAACGCCGACAAGGGATTCACAGGGTTCCGCGCGAAATATCGCGGCCCGAACAATTACAGCATTATCAATGCGTTCACGATCCAGCATGAAAACTCCCCGAACAACTCGTACAGCAAGAACGAGCAGATGTCGCTCGGATTCTCCGCTGACCTCACCTCCCAGCTCGACAAAAACTGGGAATTGAAAGCCGGCGGCAGGTTGGAATCATGGACGGTCCGCAACTGGGCAATCAGCGACATTTCCTCTTACATGCGGTTCGCGTTTGGTGAGGATGGGAAGAGCGTCCGGACGTTCACCGACGCGCAAGAGCGGAGAATTCGGCTTGCGCAGCGCGGCGTCATCAACCACTACGGCTTCGATGTGGATGGAAACAAGGTCGATAGCGGCGTCGATGCTCCTCCGCAGCCGATGTTTGCCTCGGCATATGTCCAGAATCGGTTCGAGTACGATGACCTGATTCTGAACCTCGGTGTTCGGTTCGAGTATTTCGATACCGATCACAAATCGTTCAGCGATCCGAACAGCCTGAAGAATGCAAACTTCAGCGCTGACTTCGATCCAAACCTTGACGTGATTAACGAGCAAGCCCTCGTTGGCGTGGATCCGTTCCAGCTCGTTCTTCCGCGGGTCAGCTTCTCGTTCCCGGTCACAGACAAGACCGTGTTCTACGCGCAGTACGGCAAGTACGCTCAGATGCCCTCGTTGAACCAACTCTACGTCGGCACGGCGACTTTGAGCCGCTCGGTCAGCCCGATCACTCGTGGAAATGCCTTCTTGACGCCGGTTGGGTTCTTCATGAAGCCAGAGCGCACCACGCAGTACGAAATGGGTATCCGTCAGCTGCTGAGCGACAACTTTGCATTTACCGTCAGTGGGTTCTACAAGGATCTTAAGGACCAGCTGAATGTTCGTCTCTATGCTCCGGAAGGCACGCGACTCTTCATCTCGTACCTGAACGAGGACTTTGGTACGACGAAAGGCGTCGAGTTGACCCTCGAACTGCGTCGGACGAACCGACTCGCCGCAAAGGTGAACTACACGCTCTCCGATGCGCAGGGAACGGGCTCCGATCCTCGTTCGGCTCAAGGCGCGATCGAGCAGAATATCGGTCGACCGATCAGCATCATTGCTCCGCTTGCGTTCAATCAGGCTCATCGCGGATCGATCATGCTTGACTATCGCTTTGCGAAAGGGGACGGCGGACCAATTCTTGAAGGCCTTGGAGCCAACGTTCTCCTGACCTTCAATAGCGGCCACAATTACACACGGGTAAAGGAACCGACCGAACTCGGTCAGTCGAATCCCTGGGACGTCGGAGTCGAGAACATGAACGATCCTCGCTCCAGCTTCCCGGTTGAGCCGCTGAACAATTCGACGACTCCTTGGATCTTCAATGTGGATCTCAATCTCAGTAAGATGTTCTATCTTGGTGATGTGAATCTCGAGTTCTACGTGAACGTACTGAATCTCTTCAACTCGAAGCAGATTCTGAACGTCTATCCGACCACTGGTACTGCGCAGGATGACGGATGGCTGACGAGCCCGCTCGCGGCTCCGTTTGCCGCAGATCCGCAGTATGTCGCATTCTATAAGGCGATCAATCAGGACAATCGCTGGGCCTATATGGGTGCGGGACGCGGTCAGGTTGGCACCGACATTTACGGTGCTCCCCGTCAGATTCGGGTCGGATTGAAACTGGAAATGTAATTCGGAGGATCGCAGACGAATTGTCGTCTCCGATCGTTCGGCACGTCCACACATAGAACGGTTGAAGATCCTGAACTTGAATTAACCTCAGAGGAGTTTTCAATATGAAGAAACCGAATATCAAACTCGTGATCCTGTTAGGCACGCTGCTCGCCTTTATGTTTGCGTTCGCGAGCGCAGCCGAAGGTCCCGAGAAGACCAAGCGAGTTGATACGAAGCAGGGACTGACCAAGACGTCGGGAACACCCCTCTACCAGGTATTGAACATCAACAATATCCGGACATGGGCCCGCGCCGACGGTTCGTCCAACCACTCCCCTCAAGGGGATGATGGCGGCTACTATCCTCGCGGTGCGAAGTGGGTGATCTACCAGGATGGATTTGTCTGGGGCGGCAAGGCATATTTGAATGCCGCGCTCACTCAGCCTCATGCAAGTCAACTCATTCGCGTGGGCGGTGGTACCTACAACCAAGGAACACGCGAAGGTGCCATCGTGGGTACGGGAGCTGCTGCAGTTCCCGAAAACAGACAGCTCGATCTCGTTCGGATGTTTAAGATCCGACGCGACTACTATACCATGAGCGATGTTGAACTGACGAGGGATGCATCCGATTACTATGAGATTCCAATCTCCGATGTGACGGAATCCCAGAAAGCGGCGGTCAAGGCGTTGTACGATCTTGACTGGAAGCAATGGCCGGTGTCCAAAGGTGCGCCGTACATCGAACGAAACGGCACGCCGGGGTACCAGGCTCCCCCCGCATTCAGTGCGACATTTACGGTAAACAACCTGATATCGGGCAATTATGATGAGCCCGGTTTCGCAGGCGGAGATCCGAGCTCCCCTGCGGATCAGGTCATCTGGACGGTATACAATGATCTCGAGCCGGCAGCAGTTCAGGGCTTCGCTGGTTCTGATCCGTTGGGCCTCGAGGTTCAGATGACCCTGTGGGGATACAAGCGCACGGACGCCATGGGTAATCTCTACTTCAAGCGCTTCCGCTTCATCAACAAGGGAGGCGTCACGACAACCGGTACGACGAAGGGCTCCTTCTGGATCGACAGTATGTATGTCGCCCAGTGGTCCGATCCCGACGTCGGCTCGTTCGGCGATGACCTGGCCGGTTGCGATACCACACTGAGTCTGGGATATGCCTACAATGGCAATGCGATCGACGCTGAGTTCCGGAAGTTCAACCTTCCTCCTCCGGCCGTGGGATACGATTTTCTCCAGGGCCCGATCGTCAGGGGTGCCGCAACCGATGTCGGCATCTTCGACATGAAGAAGAGGACAGGTTTCAAGAATCTTCCGATGACCTCGTTTGCGTACTTCTCCGCCGGTAGTGGAATCTCCGATCCTCCGTTCTCCTATGAAGGAGGTCTTCGGTGGTGGAGAATGCTCCAGGGCTATGTTCCTGATGCTTCAACCGCGGCATGGCGACTCTATCCCTTCCCGCCGGGAATGACCCCGAACAAGTTCCCCCTCTCGGGTGATCCCGTACGGAGGACTGGATTCATCGATGGTCTTGGTCAGACGTTTTCGTTTGCGCCCGGCGATCGCCGAATCGTCCTCAATAGCGGTCCATTTACCCTCGCTCCCGGTGACACGCAGGAAGTCGTCGTCGGAACAGTGGCGGGACTTGGTTCCGACCGGTTGAGTTCGATCGCGGTCATGAAGTTCAACGATCGCTTCGTGCAGAACACCTACGACGCGCTCTTCCAGGTCGCGAAGGCACCGGCCGCGCCGGATGTCAAGATCGCGGAACTCGATGGCGAGGTCATTCTCGAATGGGGTTCGAACCTCGATCGCGTCAAACTGACTGAAGAGACCATCAGCCAACCGGGTGCGTACAAGTTCGAAGGGTACAATATCTACCAGCTCCCGAGTTCATCTTCGAGGCTTTCCGAGGGAACACTCGTGGCGACCTACGACTTGACCACGGATCCGACGGTTGTTCTGGATGAGCAGTTTGACCAGAAGTCCGGTCAGATTCTCCAGCTGCCCGTTCAGTTCGGTACGAACAGCGGCATCGTTCGTTACTTCCAGTTCAAGCGGGATTATGTTCGCGACATCGACAAACTGAACAACGGCCAGGAATACTACTACGCGGTGACAGCGTACAGCGTTGCCACGGTCCCTGGATTCCTCCCGTCTGCACTCGAATCTGATCCTCTGGTGTTTACGGCACGACCGAAGGTTCCATTCGGCAAGGTCATTTCGATCAGCATGGGAGATACGCTGAAAGCCACCAAGACCGGTGTCAGCGACGGCGCGGTTCGCCCAATCGTTGTCAATCCCCTTGCCGGGACGGGCGACACCTATGAAGTCACGTTCAAAGACGCAGGTGGTGGAAGCACAACCTGGAGTCTCACGAACAAGACCAAGGGTAAAACCGTTCTCACAGATCAGACCAATCAGTCCGGCGACGAGAACTACAAGCTCGTCGAGGGGGGTATCTTCCTGAAGGTGGAAGGACCTCCTCCGGGGATGAAGGATTGGGATATTCCGAACGGTGCCCGGCGCTTCACCTGGGCGGATGGATGGACCGGCTTTGAAGGGTTCGAAGGGACCATCGGCTGGAACGAGCCGGCATACTACTTTGGCAGTATTCCGGAAAGGACGGTCAAGGCGCACGAGCTGAAGAACGTCCTGATCAAGCTTGCTGCGGCAAGTTCCGGTACCGCAACGAATCCAAATGCGGGGAACAATCCGTATGGCGGTTGGGATGTCAACAATCCGGGTGCTGATCCCAACTTCTCGTACGCGTATCGTTTTCTGAGAGGTGCCACCGCAGCTCCGGCACGTCCAGAGTTCGCGCCGTATATCGTGAACGCCACGTCGGGCTATCCGTATCAGGACTACAAGCGTGGTGTGCCATTTTCCGCGTGGGATGTGGAAGCAAATCCGCCGGTGCGGCTTGCTGTCGCAATCCATGAAAACAACGTCGCCGCTGGACTGGTCGACGGTAAATGGTGGCCGCCTGCGAACGGGACGGGTGTGACACAGTCAACTGTGCGTGATATGGTCTTCATTATGAATACGCCATACACCGGTGCCACACCGGACCCCGCCATCACATCGAAGAACATGCTGACTCAAGGTTTGCCCATCATGTATTGGCTCGGCGTCAATCGCCGCGGCGGCGCAGATTTCTCCGCCGGCGACGAATTCCTGATTCTCGCGAATCATGTGAATACACCGACGACCAAGTTCACATACACCGTTCCTGCGCCGCAGGCCGGTGCCGAGGTCGAGAAGATGTCGGCGGGCAAGGTCGGCGTGTTCCCGAATCCATACTACGCTTTCAACGCGGCTGAGACCAACAGACTGGTTCGATTCGTCACCTTCAACAACCTTCCGCAGGTTGCCACGGTGCGAGTCTTCAACCTCGCTGGACAGCTTGTGAGAACACTGAGGAAGGATGATGCGTCACAATTCCTGCGCTGGGATTTGACGAATGAAAACAACTTCCCCGTCGCAAGCGGAATGTACATCGTTCATATCGAGCTCACCTTCTCCGATGGCTCCACCAGCACGAAGGTGCTGAAGCTGGGTGTCATCCAGGAGCAGGAAGTGCTCGATGTGTTCTAAGTGCTCTCAAAACTGCCAATAAGGAGACAAGAATATGAAACAACGACTCTTTATCAGCGGTCTGTTGCTCTGCATTCTGATGCTTGCCGCACTTGGAACACTCGAGGCACAGAGCAAGAGAATCGGTACAGCGACCGCTACTGAACTCCTGATCCCCATCGGCGCGAGAGACCTCGCACGAGGAGGATCGTCTATCGCGGATTCCCGCGGCATTGAAGCCGTGCACTGGAATCCCGCGGGCCTTGGCCGGATGGAACATGCGGCTGAGGGAATGTTTTCCTCGATGACGTACATCGCCGATATCGGAGTGAACTTCGGCGGCGTCGCAGCCTCGTTCAGCGGCTTCGGTGTCGTCGGATTCACGGTGAAATCGCTCGACTTCGGCGATATTCCACTCACGACAGAATCGGATCCTGAGGGAACGTCCGGACGGCTCTATTCGCCGGCGTTCGTCACCATCGGCCTGAGCTATGCCAGGTCCCTCACCGATGCGATCTCTGCCGGTGGAACGGTAAAAATCGTGTCCGAACAGATCGACCGAGCCTCGGCGTCTGGATTTGCCCTCGATTTCGGCGTGCAATACAATAAGCTCGCCGGTATCAACGGACTGCACCTTGGCGTGGCCGTGAAGAATATCGGTCCCCAATTGCAGTTTGATGGACCGGGACTTCTGCGAAATGCGCGATCCAGTGATGGTGACCGCCCCGAGCAGAAGTTCAAGTCTGAGGCAGGATCATTCGAGCTCCCGTCCGTTGTGGAAATCGGCCTCGCGTACGATGCGACGCTCACCGACAATCTGGTGGGAACCGTATCGGGGTCATTCACCAACAACAACCTCTATACCGACGAATACCGGGTAGGAGGTGAGCTGGGCTTTGATCTCGGATCCGTGAAGCTCTTCGGTCGGGCCGGACTCGGTATGGCTCCGCAAGTCGATACGAATATCTTCGGCGCATCCTTCGGCGCGGGAATATTCTACGCGGCTCCCGGAATCAACCTGACGGTTGACTATGCCTACAGAAACGTCGACTTCTTTGACGCAAATTCGGTCATTTCTGTGAAGATTGGATTCTAGCGTCTGAGCAGTCTGAAGAATGCTCCAAGAAGGCCGGTTCAGATGATGAGCCGGCCTTTCTTTTTCCCGGCGGGGATGAACAAAGTGCTCCGGCTCCCGCTTGTATCCGCAGGCACAATTGCTGTTTCAGAGGTCGAGCCAACCCTATTGAATTCTCCTGCGAATAAGTCTCAATTATTGAAAAAAGTCCTTGACAAGAATTGCGCTTCGAGGTATATTCGCAAGCCGCAAGATCTCTCGGTATCCTTCCACAGTTCCGCAACCGATAGACCGGGAAACTGAAGTCGATGCGGCACCATGCCACACTCCAGGCCGTCGCGCACCCGCGACGCTAGACTTACCGATAAGCTCCGTTCTGCCGAGCAACGCTCCGCAGGACCAATTGACAACTGAAAACCGCAAACGGTGTGGATGCTTTTTCAATCCCATCTTGATGCGGTCCGTTTGCTGATATGGATTGCTCAACAATTTATCGCGAAGCCGACAGATGGAGAGCGTCACTGGTGTTGCTCTCACGGTTGTTCCTTTTTCGTTGTCGTTAGCGGATCCGGGTCACGGGATCTGACTCTCTCGACATCGCGTCATCATAGCCGCCACGTAAGCAGAATCGACGAACTCACGCTTTCTCAACGATCATTTTCGCTGCGAGTTGATCTATTTCCATTTGCACATTGAAAGGAGGTGATATCTGGGCGCGCGAAATCTGCGGGCCGAATGGGGAGACTTGCGATTGATTTGTCGTTCGTTTTCTGGTTGAGGGAAATGGGAGTGTACGATGGGAAGGGATGGAGGGCGGCGGCGGGGCGTTCGTTGGATCGACGGAAGAATCCAATCACAGTTGCTCATTCCCTCGCAGGTAGTATCCGATCACTTCTAGTGTAATCAACACACATCCATCTCTGGAGGAGGTAGATATGCACCGTAACCTCTTGATTACTATCATCATTCTATTGCTCGTTGTGCCCGCGCTCCTGTTCGCTCAGGATGGAAAGATCCGCGGCAAAGTTACGGATCGGGAGACAGGAGATCCTCTCATCGGGGCGAACGTAGTGATAGATGGTACAAGTCTGGGCGCATCGACAGACATCAATGGGGAATACACGATTCTGACAGTGCCGCCCGGTACGTATGCAGTAAAAGTTTCGTACATCGGCTATGCGTCGGTGACGATCTCGAACGTTCGCGTGAGTTCGAATATCACGACGACGCAGGATTTCCTCGTTTCATCGACAGCGATTCAGGTCGACGCCGTGGAAATCGTTGCCGAACGACCGTTGATTCAGCGCAACACGACGAACACGATTCGCATGACGACGCAGGAGAACATCAAGAACCTCCCGTTCCGTGGACTGCAGAATATCGTGGCGTTAAACGCCGGCGTTGTTCAACAGGATGGAATTCTCTACGTCCGTGGCGGCCGCTCGGGTGAAGTGGCATACTTCATCGACGGAGCAACCGCAACAAACCCCTTGTTCAATTCCGAAGCGATTTCCCCAATTCAGGAAGCCATCGAAGAAATCCAGTTGCAATCGGGCGGATACACAGCGGAGTTCGGTGGGGCCAATTCGGGGATCGTGCGGACAACCGCGCGCACCGGCGGCAAGACATTTCAGGCAACGGTCGATTATCAGACAGACGATTTCGCCAAGATGGGGAGTCAGTTCCTCGATACCTCCCCTCGCGGCTATCGCAATGCCGTCGTCACGCTCGGGGGACCGGTCCCGATGATGTCTGCCATGCGTTTCTTCGTTGCCGGCCAGCACAACTACTTGCGCAATCGGAATCACATGTACCTGGTGCCGTTCAGATTCGACAGTCTCGTCACGGACGGCTATGACAACCGTCCGATCGGCACGCGGCTGCCGGGTCCGGTGGAGTTTCAAGAAAATGCACTTCCCGGGAATACCCGACAGGAAAACACTCTCCAGACGACCCTGCTGTGGGATGCCAATCCGGTAAAGGTTCGATTTACGGGAAGCTACGCGCAGATCGTTTCGCCGGGAGGCAAATCATGGCCGACTGCTCTCAACAGCTATTTCCGAAAGAGGAATACCGAGAGCACGACGAACAACACATTCGGAAGTCTGCGAATCACGCACGTTCTCTCTCCGACGACATTCTATGAAGTCGGACTTTCATATCTCGATCGAAGCGCAAAGACGATTGATCCCGCCTTCGGTGATGACTGGAGACTCTATGTCGATAGCGTAGAGGCGTTCAATCGAGGGTACGTGACCAACGGGACGACCGGATGGCGAAGCCGATTCACAGGGCCAACCTCGTACAGTGTGATCAATGCGTTCTCATTCACGCATGAGAATGCACCGATCAATTCGTACAGCAAAAGCTCGCAGACCAATATGGGCCTCACCGTCGATCTCACCTCCCAGATCACCTCGAACTGGGAATTGAAAGTCGGCGGCCGTCTGGATGCCTGGTCGATGCGCTCCTTCTACGTTGGCGATATCGCCACGCTCAATACGTTCCTCGATGGAGCCGGAGCAAAGTATGATCGTGCGAAGCTCGATGCCGATCCGGCTCTGATGAGAGAGTACAAAGTGTACGCCGATCGCAGGGGATCGATGAACAACTACGGGTACGATGTGTTCGGCGATAAGCTTGACGATGGTCCGGAAGGTCCGCGCAAGCCAATGTTCGCCTCCGCGTACTTCCAGAACAAGTTCGAGTTCAGCGACCTCGTGCTGAACCTCGGACTGCGGTATGAGTATCTCGATGTCAACAACATCACCGTCGCGGACTATGTCAGCCCTGACTGGGACTACGCGCTGAACTATTTCAAGACTGATGATATGCTGGTCGAGACCGATCCGTTCAACATGCTCCTGCCGCGTATCAGCTTTTCGTTCCCCGTAACCGAGAAGACGGTCTTCTATGCGATGTACGGGAAGTATGCGCAGTTCCCCGATCTGAACCGATTGTACGATGGGAACGGATATTTCGCCTCACGCATCAGCCCGGTGAGTCGCGTCGGCTATACCATCGCCGCCGCCCCTGCCGGCACGGGATTTTTGGCGAAGCCTGAGCGCACAACCCAGTACGAAGCCGGATTCCGTCAGACCGTGGGGGACAACGCAGCATTCACGATCAGCGGATTCTACAAAGATATCAAGGATCTGCTCCAAATCCGTCGCGTAACAAATGCGCTGGGCGTTCCAATCTTCGCCGCGTACGGCAACGAAGATTTTGCCACGACCAAAGGTATCGAGTTGACGCTTGAACTCCGCAGGATCAATCGCCTCATGGCACGGCTGCACTACACGCTCTCTGATGCCCGTGGCACTGGCTCAAATGCCATGTCGTCACGTGTTGCGGTGAGTGACCAGTCGGATGTCCGCTTCCCGAACTTCATCTACCAGCTCGACTTCAACCAGGGCCATGTGGGAACCGTCATGGTTGACTATCGCTGGGCGAAGGGAGACGGCGGTCCGCTCGTGGAAGGTCTGGGTTTCAACTGCCTCGTCACGTTCAATAGCGGTCACAACTACACACGAATTCTCGAGCCACAGAACCTCGGTCAGGCAAGCCCCTGGAACATTGGTGTCCGGCCGTTGATCGATGCCCGCACGAGGAATCCAATTGAACCTGTGAACAGCTCATCGACACCCTGGGTGTTCAACGTCGACTTGAACATCAACAAGGTCTTCTACTTTGACGATTTCAATGTTGAATTGTACGTCAACGTGTTGAACCTCTTCGACACGAAGCAGATCATCAACGTCTTCCCGAACACGGGAACGGCGCAGGATGACGCATGGCTGCGAAGCCCGCTTGCTGCTTCGTTCCTTGCGATTCCCGGCTATGCCGAATTTTACAAAGCGATCAACATCGACAACCGGCATGCCTACATCGGCGCGACAGGGAATGATCTCTTCGGCACTCCGAGACAGATTCGCGTTGGGGTAAAGGTCGAACTCTAGTTGGTGAGCGGCCGCGTGTGAACGACGCGGCCAGTGAAGTTCATTGATTGAAACTAACTCGATCAACGTAAGGAGTTTTCCTATGTCCAAAACAATTCATCGATTTCCTCTTGTGGCTGCCGTGCTCTGTTTGCTGCTCGCAGGATCGGTCTCGTTGAGTGCGAAGGACCCTGACAAGAGCGGTACCGAAAAGAAGCAGTCTCTTGCCAAAGGAGCCGCATACAATACGAAGTATGCCGTACTCAACATCAGCAATCTATCGACCTTTCACAGGTACGATGGATTGTCAAACCATTCTCCTGCGTCGGACAACGGCCTTTACTATCCCAAGTTCACCTCGTGGGCAATCTATGAGGATGGACTGATGTGGGGCGCCAAGGCCTACACCAACGCGGCAAAGACGAGTCCAGCACCGCTCAATCAATTGATACGCGTCGGCGGTTCTCACTACCGGTGCGGCACACAGGCCGGTCGGCTTATCGGAACCGGCGCCAGTGCGGTCGGGGACGACCCGAACGGTCCCCTCGTCCGTGCCTTCCGAATTCGCCGGGACTACTTCACAATGGACCCGGAGGAGCTTCGGAAAGATGCTGCGAACGTCTACGAAATACCGGTCATTCAGGTAACCGATGTGCTCATGGCGGAAGTTCTGGCCCAGTACGAAAAGGATTGGAAAGACTGGCCGGTTGCCTACGGCGCACCATACATCGAGCGGAACGGAGTCCCGGGTTACCAGGCTCCGAAAGCGTTCAGCGCGGCCTTCAACGCTGATAGTCTCATCTCGGGCAATTATGATGAACCGGGAATCGCCGGCAGCGACCCAAATTCCCCTGCCGACCAGGTCATCTGGATGGTCTTCAACGACCTCAGCAGAGCGCTCACCACGGCTCTCAATGGTTCCGAGCCGATGGGTCTGGAAGTCCAGAAGACACTTTGGGGCTACAAGCGCTCCGACGCGTTGGGCAATCTCTACTTCCAACGATACAAACTCATCAATAAGGGTGGGGTTGATGTCAGCGGAACAGGAACGAAGGGCTTCTTCTGGCTCGACAGCATGTACGTCGCGCAATGGTCCGATCCCGATCTCGGCGGAGCAGGAGATGACCTGATCGGTTGCGACACCGTGCTCAGCGTGGGCTTCGTGTACAACGGTGTTCCAATCGACCTCGAGTATCAGAAATACCGTCTCCCGCCCCCATCCTCAGGCTATGACTTCCTCGCCGGCCCAATGGTGGCTTCACCGGGAGGCAGAGCCGTGTTTGATATGAAATATCGGGATGGGTACAAGAATCTCGGCATGACGGGATTCTCCTGGTTCTCTGCCGGAGCGGCGATATCAGATCCTCCGTCCGCGTATGCGACCGGAACGATCAGGTGGTACAAGATGCTTCGGGGGTATGCTCCTGTCGATGGAGCTGACAGCTACTATCCCTGGCATCCTGCATATCTCCCGGCAGGTCCCTTCCCGCTTTCCGGAGATCCTGTGACCGGAAAAGGGTACGTTGACGGTTTGGGGACGACCTACTCGTTTGCCCCGGGCGATCGACGCTTGAACCTTGCGTCAGGACCATTCAATCTCGCCCCCGGCGACACGCAGGAAGTCACCGTCGGCGTGGTGGTTGGTCTCGGTTCCGACAGAATCTCGAGCGTGGCAGTGTTGAAGTTCAACGATCGGTTCGCGCAGAATACGTTCGATGCTCTCTTCGCTGTCACGAAACCTCCGGTCGCACCGGATGTCAAGATTGCAGAGCTGGATGGCCAGGTGGTTCTGGAATGGGGCTCGAATCTCCAGCGAGTCAGCGACATCGAGACCCGGGTTGGGAATCCCGGTGCCTACAAGTTCGAAGGGTACAACGTCTACCAATTCCCGACCGCCGGATCGTCCTTGAAGGATGCGAAACGCCTTGCGACGTTCGATCTTCCGACCGATCCTGCCGTCGTTCTCGATGAGCAGTTCGACGCGAATTCTGGGCTTGTTCTCTTCAAGCCGGTTCAATTCGGAACGAATAGCGGAATCACGCGGTATTTCAAACTCGACAAAGACTACATCCGAGATCTCCCGAGGCTGTACAATGGCCAGGATTACTATGTTGCAGTCACGGCCTATGCAGTTGCTACGGTACCGGGATTTCTCCCGTCCGTGCTGGAATCAAGTCCGACGGTTCTGGCAGTCCGTCCGCAGGTTCCGTTCGGAAAGGTGCTTTCGATCGGGTCCGGTGATACTCTGAAGTTCACGAAGGTTGGAACCAGCGATGGTGTTGTTCGACCGATCGTGGTCAATCCGCTGGCCGGGACCGGCGATACGTACGAAGTGACGTTCCAGCCGATCGCAGGGAGTGCCAACACGAGCTGGACGCTGAAGAACAAGACGAAGAACACGACGCTTCTTTCCGGCGAGACCAATCAATCCGGGGACGGCAACTACAAGATGGTGGAAGGCGGTATCTTCCTGAAGGTTGAGGGACCACCACCCGGAATGAAAGACTGGTCCATTCCAAACGGTTCTCGGCGCTTCACCTGGGCAGATGGATGGACCGGCTTTGAAGGTTTCGAAGGGACCATCGGCTGGAACGAACCGGCATACTACTTTGGCAGTATTCCGGAAAAGACGGTCAAGGCGCATGAGTTGAAGAACGTTCTGATCAAGCTCGCCGAAGCACAGTCGCACACATCATCCAATCCGGCATCGGGAACTGGAAATCCGTATGGCGGCTGGGATGTCGACAATCCGGGCGCTGATCCGAATTTCTCCTATGCTTACCGCTTCGTGAGAGGCGTTGCGGTTGGTGGTACTGCCGCGCGTCCGGAGTTTGCTCCATATATTATCAACAGAGCGAGCGGATATCCGTATCAGGATTACAAGCGAGGGGTGCCATTCTCCGCCTGGGATGTGGAAGCGAATCCGCCAGTGCGGCTTGCTGTCGCAATCCATGAAAACAACGTCGCAGCTGGACTGGTCGATGGCAAATGGTGGCCGCCTGCGAATGGGACGGGTGTGACACAGTCAACGGTGCGTGATATGGTGTTCATTATGAATACGCCATACACCGGTGCCACACCGGACCCCGCCATCACATCGAAGAACATGCTGACTCAAGGTTTGCCCATCATGTACTGGCTCGGCGTGAATCGCCGCGGCGGCGCAAATTTCTCCGCCGGCGATGAGTTCCTCATCCTCGCCAATCACGTCAACACGACGGCCACGGTATTCAACTATACGGTTCCTGCGCCGGCGACATCAGCAGAGCATCAGATTGCCAGCGCGAATGAGCTCGGCGTGTTTCCGAATCCGTACTATGCCTCAAATCCCGCAGAGACGAACAGGTTCGGCAGATTCGTCACATTTAACAATTTGCCGAAGAAGGCGACAATCAGAATCTTCAACGTTGCCGGTCATATGGTCACGACACTCGAGAAGGACGACAACTCGCAATTCTTCCGGTGGAACCTGACCAACAGGTACAACTTCCCGGTGGCGAGCGGAATGTATGTTGCGTTCGTTGACATGCCGGAACTCGGCATCACGAAGATGCTGAAGCTGGCTATTATCCAAGAGCAAGAACTCCTGGATGTCTACTAGTCATTCTCACATCCAAAGAATGAACAAGGAGAAATTGAAATGAATAACAGGTTTCTTAATTATCTTGCGGTGGCCTGTCTGATTCTCGCTCTTGGCATTCAAACCGGCGAAGCGCAGAATAAGAGGATAGGGACAGCCGCAGCATCGGAACTGCTTGTTCCCATCGGTGCCCGTGATTTTGCCATGGGAGGTGCATCAATCTCCACGGCAAAAGGTGTCGAGGCGATTCACTGGAATCCGGCGGGGCTGGGCCGAATCGGCTATTCCGCCGAGGGAATGTTCTCGACGATGAGCTACATCGGTGATATCGGTGTGAACTACGGCGCCGTTGGTGCACACTTCAGCGGTATCGGAAGTATCGGCATCAGCGTCAAAACTCTGGATTTCGGTGATATCAAGCTCACAACGCATGACGATCCGGAAGGAAAGGGTGGACGTCTGTTTTCACCGACCTACGCAACCATCGGCTTCACGTATGCTCGCGATCTCACCGACGCGATCTCGGTCGGGACCTCCGTGAAGGTCATCTCCGAGCAAATCGACCGCGTCTCAGCAACCGGATTCGCGATTGATTTCGGCGTTCAATATACAGGTCTCGCCGGTGTCCGGGGTCTGGGCGTCGGAGTTGCCGTGAAGAACATCGGACCGCAGATGAAGTTCGACGGACCGGGTCTTCTCCGCAGTGGGACGGCGAGCGGCGAGCGCCGACCCGAACAGAAATACGTGATCGATGCCGCGTCATTCGAACTCCCTTCACTGATTGAGATCGGATTGTCCTACGGCGGCGCTTTCGAGGACAACCTGAAGTATTCGATGAACAGCTCGTTCACGAACAATAACCTGTACTACGACGAGTACCGACTTGGAGGGGAAGTCGGATACACGATCGAAGATCTGTCACTGTTCGGTCGCGCCGGTATGGCGATGACGCCACAAGCAGAGGAAAAGGAGAATATTTTCGGACCGACATTCGGTTTTGGTATTCACTATACCATGACCGGCATGAGTGTCTCCCTTGACTTTGCGTATCGGCAGGTCGAATTCTTCGACGCCAACCAGGTGATCTCGGTGAAGATCGGGTTCTAGTACCCTGATCATCCCTCTCCATCGATGCTGTTTCGTGTGGAGAGGTCGTCAGGATGAATGAGGTACAGAGAGGCTGTCCGGATGTCTTGGACAGCCTCTTTCTTTACAACCCGTGTGGCAATTCTGGGAAAAGAACGTTACACTATCTCACGATGTCTCCCAACGCTTTCCTCCCATGCATTGAGCTCAATCTCATCAATCAATTCGATGGACGTATGATTCGCACTCTGTTTCTCTCGTTGTCACTCTTTTTTTTCACCCTGTCACCGTCACTCCGCGCACAGTCTGTTGGTCCTCAGCAGGAGTCGCATGATTTCTACTCCCTGGGCCTAGAACTCTCGAGCACGCTGAATGTGTTGATGATTTCCCTGCAACCGGGCTACGAGGATTTCTCTGCTCTGGCCTATTTCAAAATGGGGCGGGGAGCGAAAGTCATGAGTGCGTACGTTACGAACGGGGAGGCGGGGAACAGCGATGCCGGCTATGAGTATCCGAGCATCCTTGCCGCCACTCGGAGGCAGGAAGCGTCTCACGCATTGAAAACATTAGGGATTGAGCACAATTTCCTCGCGTTTGTCGGAATTGAAGCTGTTCACGATTCGGCGCGTCTGGAGACCTTGTGGCCCGCCGACTCCCTCCGGATGAAACTTGCCCGATTGATATCGGGATTCAAACCGGATCTCCTCATTCTAACCGGAGACTATGAACTCGGGAACTCCAGCATCAGGTGGAAGACGGTGCGCCGCGTCCTGCTCGAAGCGGTCTCGAGCCTCCAGCCGCCAAAGCAAACTTCAGCATTACGGTCCGCAATACCACAATTCCCCTATTGGTCAGTGGGACGCGTTGTCTGTGATGACGGTCAGGCACGAGGCGTGAAAATCCCGGTTGGTGCTAGACATCTAAGATCAAACAAGACGTATGAGGAAATCGCTGAGACGGCGGCCGGGCACTATGCCTCGCTGCGCTTTCAGCGCGCGATGTGGAATGTGAATTCCTCGCGGACTTACTCCGTCATCTCTCCAAAGAACTCACCCGCCCTCAGCGCGATGGATCAAGGGCTGTCGCCCAAGCTCTCTCAGACCTACGAATCACTTGGCTCTCGTATCAAGTCGCTTGCCGCGACACTCCAGAAGATCCCGAAAGGGAGAAGCGTGCCGAAGTCTGAACGAGCGGCGCTGCTGAAGAGTATTGTGGCCCTCATTGACGAAGTCGATTCTGCTCTCTCCAATGTGAACCAGCTGAGCGCGGCCGAACGGAAAACGATTCTCGGTTGGAAAGGAGATCTGGAAGCCCTGCGGGCTGCCCTGCTTGGCGTTTCCTTGCGCTACTCTCTGAGCGAGCGCATTCTCACAAACGTCCAGTTGACGTACCTGATGATCGACTCGATCAGCGGTCTTTCGAGGAGCGGGACAACCGAGATCTTTTTTCCCGGAGTGGATCATGGGTGGATTGTCAATGAGTGGACCGAAAAACGACTCCCGCTTGAGGTCGGGACTGCGTATCGCCTGCTTTCTCCCAAGAGCGTCGTCTACAATCATCCCGATCATCAGTTTGGTACTCAAAACCCGTCGCTGGAGAATCCTTTCCTCTTTTTCATCATCCATCGTTCAGCGGCGAGAGAATCGACATTTGTCTATCGATCGGCGGTGGACATCAAGTTTGCGCCGCGCTTCAACGTGGAAGTGCTGAGGCCAATCGTCTACGCGGTCGACTCGGAGGTCGTGCCAGTCCGATTGACCAACAACTCTCGTGACGGCGTCTTCGATGAATACGGAGTGAGCGAACCGAATGCGAGTTCGAACAAAGTGGCCTTCCGGCTATCGAACAAAGGTGACTCGCGCCTGGATACGCTGTTCCTGACCTGGAAAGAACTGCCCGAGGAGGGATCTCACATCATCCCGATCAAGATCAAGGATGAATCGGTTGGGGGTATTGTCGTCCGGCGATTTGAGGTTGCCACCGGAGACGCGAAGAACGTCGGACTCATGAGCCCTTACGAGAGTGGTCCCACCGAGGAGACTCTCCGGCGTCTCAAGCTCAGAATTCGGCGAATCTCGCTGGCATCGGAATCGCTCGCAGATATCCCTGATCTCGATGTCCTCATCGTCGATCATCGCGCCTTGACGTTTCGGCAGATTTCTCCAGAACAACGACGCTCGATCGAGAACAGGGTGCGAAGCGGTCTCCATCTCGTCGTCCTCACGCAAGATGCCTCGGTGTGGAACCGGTCACCGTTGGTCGATGGAATATCGCTCCTGCGCGTTGAAGGGAACGATGAAAAAACCGAGGTGGCGTATGAGCCCGACCATCCCTTCATGATGCGTCCAAACAAGCTGACCGACGAAGACTGGAATAATTGGATTTATGAACGGACGCTGAACGGTGTGGATGTCCGAAGTCTCGACGGCGCCCTGACCGCGGTTGCCCGCAGTTCGGAAGGCAATCCTTACATCCTGACGAAGGGTTTCGGCTCAGGAAAAGTCACCTATGTCAATCTCTCTCTCCATCATCAGTTCATCAATATTCATGATGGTGCGATGAGAATTCTCGCGAATGTGATTTTCAACTAAGCATACTCAAAGGATCACGATCATGCGAACGCACGCACTCCTTGCTCTCATCCTCACCGTCGCTCTTGCGGGCTCGCTCGAGGCGCAACGCCTCGAACCGTCGGCCTCGTTTGTCGCAAGTGTCGATCTGTCCCGATTCAGGTACGATGAGACAAAGACGTACATCGAAATCTACTATGGATTCTATCCTCGTCTCATCACATATGGATTCATGAATGGACAGTATGAGGGTGCAATCTTTCTGACGACGAAGATGACGAACAAGGAGACCGGCGAGAGAGTCATCGACAACACATCGGTCATACCGCTCTCGGTACGAGATACGTCAGCCGGAGCGAACAGAAATCTCCTGGTGTCACAGTCGGGATACGCGATCCCGTTTGGCGAGTATTCACTGGAAGTTGTTGTCGTCGATTCGATTGCGCCGGCTCGGAGAGACTCTGTCACGCTGGATGTCGTTGCCCGTGCGAATGGAGGAGGAATGTGGGCGAGCGATCCGGAGCTCTGTTCCCAGATTGTCGCTTCGACCAACACGGGAGATCCGTTCTACAAGAACTCGCTTGAAGTCGTGCCCAACCCCACATTGGTGTACGGGGTCATGACGTACCCGGTTCTCTTCTACTATTACGAGTTGTATGGTGTCCCCAGCGACAGGAACCTGAAGCTAAAAGCGTCCATCGTGGATGGCACGGGAAAGGTTGTACGCGAAGCCGAAAAAGAGAAAACGTACGGCGCGAGCAACGTCGTTGAAGTGGGAACGATGAATGTGTCGGCCCTTGAGTCGGGGAAGTACATCTTCCGGTGCACGATTCAGGATGCGGCGGGAGAAGTGCGGACAACCTCCGAGAAGGCGTTTTTCGTCTTCAATCCCCACATCAGAACTGTGGCCGTGACCGATGCGGCTGTCATCGAGACCCAGCTCGCCGGCTTGAGTTCTGATGAGCTCGCCGATGAATTCCGGAAATGTCAGTATATCGCCACCGATCAGCATGTAAAGCTCTTTGCGCAGCTCACCAAGTCCGATGCCCAGAAGCAGTTCCTCGCTCAATTCTGGGTCGACGCGGAAAAGGGTATCCAGGGCAAGCCGCCCATCAAGCGTCACCTTTATCTCCAGCGGGTCGCGGTGGCGCAACAGCGATTCAGTGCATTCTCGAAAGAAGGTTGGCGGACGGATCGAGGCCGAGTGCTCATTCTCTTCGGTGAACCAGACCAGATCGACAGATTCCCGAGCTCCGAATCTGCTAAACCTCATGAGATCTGGAACTACTACCAGTTGGAGAACGGAGTGGAATTCGTCTTTGTCGATCGCTCGGGATTCGGTGAATATGTCCAGGTCCATTCCTCCAAGAGAGGCGAATTGCGGGACGAGCAATGGCAGCGTTACTTGTACTAATCTGTCTGGTGATCCCTTCAATTCTCCGCGCTCAGCCGTCACGAGAAGATCAGCTGATCGTGGAGAAGTATTCGTTTGGTGATTTCACGGACGCGTACCGAATTCTCATCCACGTACAGAAGTGGGTTTATATCGCCGATCGCGCCCAGCACCGGATTCTTCTGTTCCGTGATGGTCAGACCGATCCAACGACAATCGGCGGATATGGCTGGAGTCCATCGAGCTTTGATACACCTTCCGGGATCGCCACCGACGGCCTCAACATCTACGTTGCAGACTACGGAAATCATCGAATCCAGCGCTTCGATCGGACGTTGAGCTTAATCTCCTCATTCTCCACACGGGAGTCGGATAATCGACAGGCGCGCTTCGGATATCCTACCGGAGTTGCTCTCTCCAACCAAGGTGATCTCTTTATTCTGGATAGTGAAAACGTGAGAGTTGTCCGTTTCTCGCCGCGATCTCTTCCGCTCGGATCCTTCGGAGAGATCGAAACAAGAGCTCGTCGGCTGGTCAAGCCGCTGAAGATCGGCGTATCGCAGACCGACCGCATCTATGTTCTCGAGCCGAATCGCCTCGTTGAATACGATCCTGCGGGTAACTTTCTCCGCACAATCGGAGAGGGAATTCTCACCGATGCGAGGAGTTTTGTCATCGGGACCGAGACGTTTCTCGTTGTCGAGCCATGGACGCTAGTCGTCTTTGACGGCAGGGGGATGATGCAGAGACAAATCTCACGAGATATGATTGCTGCTGAGCGCCCCGTCGGTGAATTCGCCGACGCCGCGATTGTGGAAGCGCAGTTCTATCTTCTCAGCCGTCATCGAGTTCACGTTTTCGATCTGGCCGATATCGTACGGGGATCGAGCAGGGAATGACAAGACAGAACGACTCCAGCGGGGAGAGACGGCTTGACATTGAGTCCCTTTTGCTCTATTTTCGATTCACTCCCCTAAGCTAAATCCAACTGATATTAACGTAATTGTGGGAGGAAGACCTCTATGGCAACCCGGAGCGTAAACAAGGTCATTCTGATCGGCAATCTCGGCAAGGATCCCGAGCTGAGGTATACGAACAGCGGCGTGGCCGTCGCGACATTCAGTCTGGCTACAAATGAGTCGTGGAAAGACCAGGATGGGAACGTTCAGGAGCGGACCCAGTGGCACAACATCGTTGCGTGGTCACGGCTGGCCGAAATCTGCGGGGAGTATCTGAAGAAAGGATCAAAGATCTATCTCGAAGGTCGACTGCAGCATCGAAACTACGATGACAAGAACGGGGTGAAGCGCTATGTCACCGAGGTCGTGCTCAACGAGATGGTGATGCTGGACAGCAAGGGAGCATCAGGGCCGGCCGATACCCCACAGAGCGGCCCCGCTTCTGACGGACCGCCCGACAAAGGCAACGATTTACCCTTCTGAGCAGACTTCAGGCCCCGATTCCGCTCGATGTTCCCATGGGAGTCGGGGTTTATCTTATCTATTGGGACGAACATGAATCGCGTGAACATCTCTACCCTTCTTCTCCTCATTCCCGTTGCCCTGCTTTCCGTTGCTAGCCTTTGCGCGGCGTCGAAAGAGCCGGTGCGAGGGCGAAACGGGATGGTTGTTTCCGCGGAAGCACATGCCTCGCAGGTAGGAGTTGACATCCTCAAGCAGGGGGGCAATGCCGTCGATGCAGCCGTCGCGGTCGGCTTCGCTCTGGCCGTCACCTTTCCTCAGGCAGGGAACATCGGCGGCGGAGGATTCATGGTCATTCGGATGGCTGACGGGCGGACAGCCACGATCGATTTTCGTGAGAAGGCGCCGCAGCAAGCCCATCGGGATATGTATCTCGATTCAACCGGAGCGGTGGACGCGGAACGAAGTCTGGTCGGACATCTCTCCGCAGGCGTGCCGGGATCGGTCGCCGGTCTGCTCCACGCGCTGGAGAAATATGGAACGAAGTCCCGACGAGAAGCAATGGCTCCGGCTGTCCGTCTGGCCGAAAAGGGATTCGAAGTGAGTCACCGATTTGCCCAGTGGCTGAAGGCCGATTCGGCGAGCTTGGTGAAGTATGCGGAGACCAAAAGAATTTTCACGCGCCACGGTCATCCTTTTAAGGAAGGGGAGAGACTCGTGCAGAAAGACCTCGGCGCCACTCTCAGACGCATACAGAATGATGGCACCGACGGTTTCTATAAGGGAAAGACTGCCGATCTCATCGTCGAAGAAATGAAACGAGGAAACGGGTTGATCAGCCATGACGATCTTCGATCGTATCGAGCCATTGAACGTCCGCCGGTGATCGGCACGTATCGCGGATACGAGCTTATTTCGATGGGGCCGCCAAGTTCGGGAGGGATCGTGCTGATCCAGATGTTGAACCTCTTGGAAGCGTACGATCTCGGCCGTCGTGGTCCCGGTTCATCCTGGAACATTACGAGAATGACGGAGTCAATGAAGCTCGCATATGCGGATCGCGCCGAATATCTCGGTGACCCCGATTTCTTTCCCGTGCCCGAGGAATGGCTCGTCTCCAAAGAATACGCGCGCGAACGGCGAGCATTGATAGACACAATGCGGGCGACTCCGAGTCTGCGCATCCGTCACGGAGTTGCGCCGGCGCGGGAATCGGAAGAGACGACTCACTACTCCGTCGTGGATCGATGGGGAAACGCCGTGAGTGTCACCACGACGATCAACAGCTGGTTCGGATCGTATGTGACGGTCAAAGGGGCAGGATTCCTGTTGAATAACGAGATGGATGATTTTTCTGCAAAGCCGGGGGTGCCGAATCAGTACGGTCTCATCGGGGGAGAGGCGAATGCCATCGCCCCACAGAAACGGATGTTGAGCGCAATGACGCCGACGATCGTTCTTCGCGACAAGCATCCATGGATCGTGACGGGATCGCCGGGAGGTTCCACAATCATCACGACGATCCTGCAGGTCCTCACCAATGTCATCGACTACAAGATGAACATCCAGGAGGCCATCGATGCTCCGCGGATCCATCACCAGTGGCTCCCCGATACGCTGGTCTATGAACGCCATGCGCTTGTCCACGATGTGCGGGAACACCTTGCCACGCGAGGATACAATGTGAAGGAACGACACGGCACACAGGGCCGCGCTGAAGGCATTCTGATCGATCGAGAGCGAGGGATCATCTTCGGCGCCACTGATCCGCGCGGATACGGCGCGGCGATCGGATACTAGAGGACCGTTCGTTCGAAGCTGTTGACAATCACTCATCTAATCGATACATTCTGTCCGGAATCGAATTGTTCTTTGCCAGTACTCTGTGGTCTCTGCATCGTCAGATGCCGATGATGCAGGAAAAGGGAATTCCGTGCTTTCCAATGATTGGTCACGATCAATGGAAAAAAGCGGAAGCTGCCCCGCAACTGTAGTCCCGATCCCAAACTGATGCAAAGGGATACCGTCTCGGTCATAGAGAGTCACTGTCCTGCTTCAACTGCGCTTGAAGCGGGGTGGGAAGACTGACCGGAGATCGGGAGAGCCAGGAGACCTGCCACAGAAGGAAAGTTGTTGTCCTTCGCGGGAGGGATCTATGCGGCTTCAGCTGTGACGACGCCTCATCCATTTTCGCGGATGGGGCGTTGTCGTTTTCAGGGGGGTCCACTACGTCGTGCGCTTCGCTCGTTGAGAGCAGAACAATTGGTCGGTAGTCCACATTCTCAGTTCAAACTGTGAGGAGATTGGGTATGCGTTTACTTCGAAGAATGATGGTGGTGATTTTCGTCGTCGCTCGGGTGCCTGCGGGTGACAAACCGGACGTTGCCAAGGTGGCCGCCGAGGATACACTTAGACTGTACCACATGCCGGAAATTGTTGTGACGGCGGCCCGGATATCTCAGGATCCGATGGATGTCGGACGGAGTGTGACCGTGCTTCGCGGAGACGAACTGCGAAACGCTCTCTCGTTGAGCGTTGGGGAGGCCTTGTCGCTTCAGTCTGGAATTTACGTCGTCGGAGCGGGACAAACGCCCGGCGCCCTCCAGAACATCTTCATGCGCGGTACCGGCAGCCATCAAACGGCCCTCTTCGTCGACGATATCCGGATTGCCGATCCCACCGGCGTGAATGCTGCAGTTAATCTTTCCGAGCTTTCAACGGGCGAGATCGATCGCATCGAAATTGTTCGGGGAGCACAGAGCTCGCCGTATGGTTCAGCAGCGATCGGAGGCGTTGTGAATCTGATCACTCGACGACGTGAAGACCCGGGATTCTCCGTTTCCACCGAAGCACGGTTTGGAACATTTGGCCGCGGTACATCTCTCCTCACGCCGGGGTTGGATCTCTCCTACAGGGACCGGACCGGAGTGTACTTCACCGGCCACGCCCAATATGAGAACATCAGGGGACTCGATGCGACTATCGATACCGTCTCGACCCCGGGGATCTTCCAGAACCGTGATCGCGATGACTCACAATCGCTCCACCTTTCAAGCCGTATCGGCTTCAGAAGCGAAGAGATCGATCTGCACGTGGCCTACAGAACGTTCCTGCATGAGCTCGATGTGGACAAAGGCGCGTATCGTGACGATGACAACTATACGGTTGAAAACGGCCGGAGGTCGTTCGGGTACGGTGGCACATGGCTCATCAATCAGGAGTGGTCAATCAAGGCACTCGGCGGATTCTCGACGATGCACCGAATTGCGGTCGATGATTCATCGGTGGTGGATCGCTTCGGAAATACGGATAGAACCTATGCAAGCGGAGAGTGGCGTGGTGCCACTTCGACTCACGAAGTGCAAACGAGTGTTCGGTACGCCGGGAGTGCTGGGCTCCTTGGCGTCGGGATATATCGGGAATCCATGACCTCGAAGAGCCATTTCTATTCGAAGAGCGACTTCGGGGAAATCACGTATGACACAGACCTGTTCGATCTGAATCTTTCCACCTCAACCTCAAGCGTGTACGGGCACATCGAACTCCAGGGCGCAACCATTCGAACCGAACTCTACCGCCTCTCGCTTGGGTTGGGGGCTCGGCTCAGTCGCCACAGCGGCTACGGCGCGAATGTCACGTACGGTGTGAGCCCGGCAATTCGCGTCTCGAGCGACCTCCTCGTGTATGCCTCTCACTCGACCGGTTTCAATGCCCCAACACTTTACCAACTCTATGCCCCCGATCGGGATTTTGCCTCCGGCATTCAACGCGGCAACGCGCACTTGAAACCGGAGCATTCATCCTCCTACGAAATCGGTTTCAAGTACAGGAGTCGGAAGTTCCTCAGGGTCTCTGTTGCGCTCTTCCGGAACGCTGTGAGGAATCCTATCGAATACGTCTATTTGTGGGAGAGGAGCATCCCGATCGGCCAGCTCGGTACCGACTGGATGCGAAATGATTTCCGGGGGGACACGTACCTTAATATCGGCACGAACGCCGCGAGGGGGATTGAATGCGAGTGGGAAATGGATGTTACCTCCTCCTTGGCTATCGGTGGGAACATAACGGTGTTGGAAGGATACGCTTCATATGCATCGAGCGAGATTGACGCTGAGTACACACAGGGTCACCACGTTCAGTTGTACAATAGCGGCGCATTTCTCGATCGGCGCGTGGAATCCTGGGATCTTGTTCGAAGGCCCAGCACAGGTCGACTGACACTCGACTATCGGCCGAATGAATCGCTGTCGTTCAATCTGGCAATCCGTCGCGTTGCCGAGCGAACAGATGTCTTCTATGATCTGACCCGTGGGCCATACGGAGCGCTTGGCTCGCTCCCGGTCGAGGGGTATACATTGGTCGATTTCGGTGCGAGAGCAACGATCTCGAAAGGACTCTCTCTTACAGGGCGAATCGAAAACGTTTTCAATTTGAGGTACGCCGAGATTCGAGGCTTCACGACTCGAGGTCGGGGCCTCTATCTCTTTCTTCGGTACTCGCTGGATCAGCCATTTGAGATATGAATCGTATCGTCCTCGATGGTCAGAAGTTCCCGCCCCTGGGAATTTCCTACTTCTGATAGGAGACGGGAGCATTCGGAGTAGGTTTTCTCACTTTTTGCTATTCCCGATTCCCCATTTCCTTGATTCTGCGTGAAAAATCGGCGATTTTGTAGCACAAAGGTTGCATACCGTCACACCAAAATCGCGAGCCGCACGCTTGAATCTGGATCTCGTATCTCTTTGGAGAGAGTGTCTTCTTCTCTCTTCTTCCGCAATTTCAATCCACGCATTTTCAAACTAAGGAGTTTCTATGTCAAAATACGTAAGCGATTTCATGGCACATGTGAAGGCGAAGAATCCGAGCGAGCCGGAGTTCCATCAGGCAGTTCAGGAGGTCGTGGAGTCTCTGGAACTGGTGCTGGAAAAGTATCCGGAATACCGGAAGGCCAAGATTCTGGAGCGCATCGTCGAGCCGGAGAGGGTGATCATGTTCCGTGTCCCCTGGGTCGATGATCAGGGAGAGGTGCAGGTCAACCGCGGATTCCGCATTCAGATGAACAGCGCGATCGGTCCGTACAAGGGGGGACTACGATTCCATCCGAGCGTGACGCTGGGGATCTTGAAGTTCCTCGCGTTCGAACAGGTTTTCAAGAACAGCCTGACCACCCTTCCGATGGGGGGGGGTAAAGGCGGTTCCGATTTCGATCCAAAGGGGAAGAGCAACAACGAGGTCATGAGATTCTGCCAGAGCTTCATGAATGAATTGTACCGACACATCGGTCCCGATACGGATGTTCCGGCGGGAGATATCGGTGTCGGAGGACGTGAGATCGGATACCTGTTCGGCGAGTACAAGAAACTCCGAAACGAGTTCACCGGCGTATTCACCGGCAAGGGATTGAATTGGGGCGGTTCGCTCATTCGGCCCGAGGCGACCGGGTACGGCGCAGTCTATTTTGCCGCTGAGATGCTCGGGACGCGCAACCAGACGCTTGAAGGGAAGACCTGTCTCGTGTCCGGCAGCGGAAATGTTGCCCAGTTTACCGTCCAAAAGATTCTTGATCTCGGCGGAAAGGCAGTCACGCTCTCCGATTCAAACGGCTACATCTATGATCCGGAAGGCATCGACCGGAAGAAGCTGCAGTTTGCCATGGATCTCAAGAATGTCCGTCGCGGAAGAATTCAGGAATATGCGAACGAGTTCAAGAGCGCGACCTATACGCCGTTGGATCCGAAAGCGGATCACAATCCGTTATGGAATCACAAAGCGGATTGCGCATTTCCGAGCGCAACCCAGAACGAAATCAACGGCAAGGATGCCCAGAATCTTCTGAAGAACGGCGTATACGTGGTTTCGGAAGGGGCGAACATGCCAACCGTGATCGAGGGTGTCAACATCTTCCTCGATGCCAAGATCCTTTACGGGCCGGGCAAGGCGGCGAACGCCGGCGGCGTCTCGACCTCGGGTCTCGAGATGTCCCAGAACAGCATGCGCCTCCCTTGGACACGCGAAGAGGTCGATGCCCGGTTACATCAGATCATGAAGAACATCCACAAGACCTGCGTGACGGTTGCGGAGCGCTTCGGAACTCCCGGCAACTATGTCAACGGCGCAAACATTGGTGGATTCCTGAAGGTCGCCGATGCAATGATGGATCAGGGGGTCGTCTAACCTCATCTCAGCATGGTTCAAAAAAATCGGAATGGCAAACATGCCATTCCGATTTTTTTTATATTGATCCCGAATGCCCATGCCCGAAGAATTCGAGTATAGAAAATCCACCGGCTCCCTCGATCCGTTCTGGTTCGAACACGGGTACGGAACCGGTTATCACGGATTCCAGAATCTCATGCAGCAGCGAATTCGTGAGGTTATGCTGGTCTCCAGTCCCTACGATCTCTATCTTTTCGAAGAAGACGGGCGTCTCTACGATCTTATCCGAAATGAGTATCAAGGTCTCCACCTCTCACACTCTCCAGAGATCACGCGTGTCTCCAGCGGCGAAGAAGCGCTGGCCCTGGCGACCCAGGATACGCACTTCGACCTCATCATCACGACGCTTCACATCGAAGATTTGACCGCTGTTCGCCTGGCACGAAGTATCAAAGATATCCGGCCCGAAGTCCCCATCGTGCTTCTCGCGTACGACAGACGGGAGCTTGGCGAACTCATGATGCACTACGACACGTCGGTGTTCGATCGGATCTTCATCTGGCAAGGGGATTTCCGACTCATCATTGCTATCATCAAGCATCTGGAGGATCTGATCAACGTTGATTCCGATACGGCGACGGTCGGCGTGCAGGCGATCATCCTTGTCGAGGATAATGTCGGTTTCTATTCATCGTATCTTCCTCTCATCTATACGGAAATTCTCAAACAATCGCGCAGACTCATCACCGAAGGAATCAATCTCACACACCGCTATTTGAGGATGAGGGCGCGTCCGAAAATTCTTTTGTGCACGAACCATGAGGAAGCCCTGGACAACCTCAACAAATACCAGGAATACATCCTCGGCGTGATTTCCGATGTCGATTTCAAGCGCGATGGAACGCGAGACTCCCGCGCGGGTCTGGATTTTGCACGCGAGATCAAGAGCCGTCACGCCGATATCCCGGTCCTCCTTCAGTCCAACAACAAGAACTGTGAACAGGAAGCACGAGAGATCGGTGCAACGTTCGTTGTCAAGGATTCTCCAACGCTCCTCTTCGAGCTGAGGCAGTTCATGACGCAGTATTTCAGTTTCGGTGACTTCGTGTTCCGACTCCCCGACGGTTCGGAAGTTGGACGCGCCTATGATCTCCGAACGCTGGAAGAACAGCTCAAGATTGTTCCGGAAGAGAGCGTTCGGTTTCACGCCGAACGGAATCATTTCTCGAACTGGCTCAAGGCGCGCACAGAGTTCTGGCTGGCCCATCAGCTCCGCCCGCGCATGGTGTCTCATTATCCCACGGTCAATGACCTTCGGAAAGATCTCATTCGTTCGCTGAAGGACTACCGGCGACAACGTCAGCGAGGTCAGATCACCGATTTCTCGAGGGAGACGTTCGATCCGAACTGGAGCTTTGCGCGCGTGGGGGGAGGATCGCTGGGAGGGAAAGCTCGTGGACTCGGATTTGTCAATATTCTGATCAACAACCTCAACGTCAAAGACAGATTCGCCGGAGTCCATCTCTTTGTCCCGTCGGCGATCGTCCTCGGCACCGATGTGTTCGATGAGTTCCTCGATGACAACAATCTGAGAACGTTTGCGCTCAATTGCACCGACATCAAAGAAATCCGGAGCCGCTTTCTCGATGCAGGGAAGTTTCCGGAATCGATCCTCCAGGCGTTACGGGACTTCCTTGACATTGCGCGCTTCCCCCTGGCCGTTCGGTCCTCGAGCCTCCTCGAGGATTCACAGTATCATCCGTTCGCAGGCGTGTATGAAACCCACATGATTCCGAACAACAATCCGGAGTCAGCTGTCAGATTGCAGGAGCTGGTAAACACGATCAAGCTCATCTACGCATCAACGTTCTCGCAGGGGGCGCGCGATTACATGCGGGCCACCGCCTATCGCCTCGAAGAGGAGAAAATGGCGATCATCATCCAGCGGATGATCGGTTCTCGTTTCTCGAACAGATTCTATCCGGATCTCGCCGGCGTTTGAAAGTCGTACAACTTCTATCCGGTCGCCCCGCAGAAACCAAGCGACGGCATCGCCGCAGTTGCGCTCGGTTTGGGCAAAACGATCGTCGATGGAGGTATCTCGCTCCGGTTCTGTCCAAAATACCCTGCTCATCTCCTCCAGTTCTTTTCACCCGCAGAGGCTCTCCGAAACAACCAGACCGAATTCTATGCGCTCGAAATGGATGGCGAGAGTCCGAATTTCAAGGATTCAGAGCTCCTCTTCATGCGCAAGTACGGCCTGAACATCGCAGAGCTGGACGGCACGCTCCACGTCGTAGGATCAACATACTCGCCGGAAAACGACCGACTCTATCCTGGAATCTCGAGACCCGGCGTGCGAATCGTAACATTTGATGCGATCCTGCAAAGCAAAGTATTTCCCCTGGCGGAAATCCTCGAATTCCTCCAGGAGATGGGAACGTGGGGAATGGGCGCCCCGGTGGAGCTCGAATTTGCGGTCAATCTCTCGCATCCCGCCGATGAGCGGAAAGAATTCGCTCTCCTTCAAATGAGACCTCTCGCGTTGAGCAGGGAAACGGACGAACTGGAGATCGGTGCGTACGAGCCCAAAGACCTTCTCTGTCAGAGTTCCCATGTCCTCGGAAACGGCGTCATTGATGAGATCCGTGACATCATCTATGTTCCCGCGGAACAATTCGATAGGTCCCGCACTCGAGACGTCGCACGGGAAGTCTTCGAGCTCAATGAAAAACTGCTGGACGAGCGCCGTCCGTATTTGCTGATTGGTGTGGGACGATGGGGGAGTCTCGATCCGTGGCTTGGCATCCCCGTGAAGTGGGAACACATCTGCGGCGCACGAGCGATCGTCGAGGCGGGGTTCAAAGATACCGACGTGGAACCTTCACAGGGATCCCATTTCTTCCAGAATATTACTTCCTTTAGCATTGGATATTTTTCCATCCGTTCAAGAAACGAAGACGATTGGATCGATTGGGATTGGCTCGCCCGCCAGCCCCGGATCGAAAGCCGCAACTTTACACACCACATCCGTTTCGATTCACGCATCGTCATCAAGATGAACGGACGATTGAATAGAGGCGTCATTCTTAAACCGGCATAGCGTGGCATGGCGGTGAAGTTGTGACGGGCCCGGGATCTTCCGCCACTCTTCCCCGAATCCAAACCGAAACAGCGTATGTGTATTCCTAACCCTCGGAGGTTATCGATGAAACGACTTGCCATTATCATCTTCGTCCTTGCCTTCACTCTCCCCGTTGCATCTCAGGTGAAACGGCCCCTTTCCTTTGACGATCTGATCTCAATGGGACGAATCTCAGATCCGCAAATCTCTCCCGATGGAAGAACAATTGCGTTTGTGGTCACCTACCACAGCAAATCGGAGAACTCGACAAACAGCAATATCTATCTTGTCCCGCTGGCAGGCGGAAGTATTCGGCAGCTGACGTCGGCAAAGGGACAAAACGCCAATCCAAAGTGGTCTCCAGACGGCCGGACTCTGTTTTTTGTCTCGTCTCGTGACGGTGAATCGCAAGTCTGGAAGATCCCCGTCGGTGGCGGCGAAGCTCAGAAGGTCACCACAATCTCGACAGGTGTTTCAGGACTGGTTCACTCCCGAGATGGCAAGTGGCTGGGATTCTCGTCGGAGATCTATCCGGACTGCGTGACGGATGACTGCAACAAGAAGAAAAACGAGGAGATGGCCCGAAGCAAAGTGAAGGCAAAAATGTTTGAATCCTTGCCGTACAGGGTTTGGAACCACTGGAAGGACGGAAAGAGGAGTCACTTCTTCGTTCAAAGAACTTCAGGCGATGGGGCAATTGATCTGACGACCGGCGACTATGATACGCCGCCGATCGACCTGGGAGGGTACGTCGACTACGATATTTCCCCCGATGGGAAAGAAGCGGTATTCACCCGGAATACCGATCCGATGCTCGCAATCAGTACAAACAATGATCTCTTCATTGTACCGATCGAAGGTGGCACACCCAAACGCATCACAACAAATCCGGCCAATGATAATCAGCCTCTCTATTCTCCGGATGGGAAATATATCGCATACCGACGAATGGAGCGGGCGGGATTTGAGGCGGACCAGCAGGAACTTGTTTTGTATGAGCGCGCGACGGGAAACCACATTAATCTCACCAGGGGATCGGCGTACAGCGTCGGGGAAGTCGCCTGGTCGCCCGATTCAAAGTCCCTCACCTTCGATGCGGACGACAAAGGGAGTCACTCGATCTTTCGCATCGGGATTGCAGATCGCATGATCGTTCCGCTGATCACCAATGGTTACAACCGGTCTCTCCGCATCGCGCCGGATGGGAAAAAGATTGTCTTCATCCGTGAGTCGATGAATCGGCCGGCCGACATGTTCACGATGGATGTGTCGGGGAAGAACCTCTCGCAACTGACCTTCCTCAATCGGGAGCGTGTTGCGGAATTAGAGATGCATCCTGCCGAAGGATTCTGGTTTGACGGCGCGGGTGGGACGAAAGTCCACGGATGGCTGGTCAAGCCCCCCTCATTCGACCCGGCGAAGAAATATCCGATGGTATACCTTGTCCATGGTGGTCCGCAAGGCCAATGGGGAGACCAGTTCCACTTTCGCTGGAGCGCGCAGATGTTTGCCGCGCGCGGGTACGTCGTTGTGTTGGTCAATCCGCGCGGGAGCACCGGATACGGTCAGCAATTCACGGACGAGATCAGCGGTGATTGGGGAGGCAAAGTGTATGAAGATCTCATGAAGGGACTCGACTACGTGGTTAACACATATGACTATGTCGATGGGAATCGCATTGCCGCAGCGGGAGCATCGTACGGTGGATATATGATGAACTGGATGGCCGGTCATACTGATCGTTTCCGCTGTATGGTCACTCACGCCGGAGTCTACAATCTCGCAAGTATGTACGGAACAACCGAAGAACTCTGGTTCCCCGAATGGGAATTCAAGGGAACCTACTACGAGAATCCGGAATTGTACAAGAAGTGGTCTCCACTTGAATATGCGTCGAACTTCAGGACTCCCACACTTGTGGTCCACGGCCAGCTCGACTATCGTGTCGACATCAGCGAAGGATTTCAGCTCTTCACCGCTCTCCAGCGACAAGGGGTGAAATCAAAGATGTTATACTTCCCCGATGAAGGCCACTGGGTCGGTAAGCCGCAGAATGCCGAACTCTGGTGGAAGACAGTGTTGGATTGGATTGATGAACATACAAAGTGACCTATGACGAGGAGAAGATCATGGAACATTTCAAGCAGAGCATGTATGACTTGATCGTCGAGACCTCCACCAATCTGCCCGCCGATGTCCGACGGGCGATCGCCGAGACGATGAAGACCGAAACGCCCGATACCCAGTCATCGCTGGCGCTCCAAACGATTGCCATCAACGTCGATATGTCTGCGGCGAATTGCGGCGCGATCTGTCAGGATACGGGATATCCAACATTCGAGATCAAAACACCGATCGGTGCGAACCAGATCGTCATGCGCAAAGAAATCATGGCGGCGATCGAAGAGGCGACAAAGGCAGGTAAGCTGAGACCGAACTCCGTCGATTCGATCACCGGGAAGAACAGCGGCAACAATCTCGGGCCCGGAACACCCACGTTTTATTTCGAGCAGTGGGAAAAGGACGATATCGATGTGCGGCTGGTGTTGAAGGGGGGAGGGTGCGAAAACAAGAACATCCAATATTCACTCCCCTGCGAACTTCCCCAGCTGGGACGGGCCGACCGCACCTTAGACGGTGTCCGCAAGTGCATCATGCACGCGGTCTATCAGGCACAGGGTCAGGGATGCAGCGTCGGCGCGATCGGAGTGGCAATTGGAGGCGATCGAGCGACCGGCTATTCGTTCGCCAAGAAACAGTTGTTCCGGACGCTCGACGATGTCAATCCCGATCCGGAACTCCGGAAACTCGAGGACTACGTCATGAAGCATGCGAATGAGTTGGGGATCGGCACAATGGGATTCGGCGGCAAAGCCACGTTGATCGGGTGCAAGGTCGGCTCGTACAACCGCCTGCCCGCGAGTTTCTTCGTTAGCGTTGCCTATGACTGCTGGGCATTTCGCAGACTCGGTGTCGAGCTCGACTCAAAGACCGGTGCAATCAAACAGTGGCTCTATCGCGAGGAGAGCAAAGCCGCGAAGCTCGCAAAGACCACGGAGCTTCCGCTCACAGGAAAAGAAATCCGACTCACGACACCGATCACCGAAGAACAAATTCGTTCTCTGAAGGTCGGAGACATCGTTCTCTTGAGCGGCATGGTCTATACGGGTCGCGATGCTCTTCACCATCATCTCTTGACGCACGATGCCCCCGTCGATTTGAAAGGCGGAGTCATCTATCATTGTGGACCGGTCGCGATCAAGCAGAACGGAAAATGGAAGATCAATGCCGCCGGACCGACGACCAGCATTCGGGAAGAACCGTATCAGGCCGACATCATCAAGAAGTTCGGCGTGCGCGCTGTGATCGGCAAAGGGGGCATGGGCGCGAAGACTCTCGCGGGCCTGAAGTCGGAAGGAGCCGTCTATCTGAATGCGATTGGTGGGGCGGCACAGTACTATGCCGAGTGCATCACCGATGTTCCGGGAGTCGATTTCCTGGAGTTCGGCATTCCCGAAGCGATGTGGCATATGAAGGTCAAGGATTTTCCCGCCATCGTCACGATGGACGCTCATGGAAATAGCCTCCATGCAGATGTCGAAAAGCTCTCGGCGAAGAACCTCGCGCAGTTCGAGCATGCCCCGGATTTTGAGCATTGAGAATGGCAAGAACACGAAGTTCGGAGGAATCAATGATCTCATCGCGGCGGTTGCGTTTGTGGCGGTCATTGATCCTTCTATGTTTCGCGGCACTGGCATTCAACAGAAGCGCAAGCGCGCAGAATGGTCAAGATCCCGAGGCGGTGTTTATCGTCCGACATGCCGAGAAAGATACGGTTCGAAATGATCCTGGCCTGACGCGAGTGGGAACCGAGCGAGCTGAGCGTCTGGCGGAGATGCTGAGTTCATCCGCCATCCAGGCCATCTACACGTCTCAGTATGCACGCACGCGTCTGACAGCTCTCCCTCTGGCCGGTCGACTGAATATTGAGCCGACAGCTGTTTCTGTAACCTCTCAAGACACGCGACCACACGTTGATGCACTGATCGCGGCGATCAGAAAACATCATCCGAGGAAACGCGTGTTGATCGTCAGTCACAGCAATATCATTCACCGTATTGTCGCCGGTTTTGGTGGGGATGGAGTCGAGGAGATTTCGGAACACGACTACGGAAATCTCTTCGCACTTGTTTTTCAGCCGAACGGCAAACCCACGCTGCTCAAGCTTCGTTTCTGAGGAGTTGGATCGGTTTTCACACACAGTCGTCCACGAAGGATTCTCATGAAGGCGATTCGCTTGCACGAGCTTGGAGGTCCGGAAAAACTTACGTACGAAGATGTGCCGTTGCGCGATCTCCGATCCGGGGAAGTGGCGGTCCGGCTCAAGGCGGCGGCGCTGAATCACCGCGATGTCTGGATTCGAAAAGGACTCTATGCCGGCATCAAGCTTCCCGTGATTCTTGGATCGGACGGAGCGGGAGTGGTCTCAGCCGTCGGACCTGATGTCGATTCCTCTCTGAACAATCGAGACGTCGTGATCAATCCGAGTCTCGGATGGGGTACCGACGAAAAGGTGCAGTCGGCAAGCTTCAAGATTCTCGGCCTTCCTGATGATGGAACGTATGCCGAATTCGTCATTGTCCCGGTCGCCAATGTCCTTCCGAAGCCAACATCGCTGTCATTCGAAGAGGCCGCGGCCATTCCGCTCGCTTCGCTCACGGCGTATCGTGCCCTCGTGACGAGAGCACAAATCAATCGTGGGGAAACAGTTGTCATTACGGGGATTGGAGGCGGTGTGTCGACATTCGCCCTGTTGATCGCCAGGAAACTTGGGGCAAGGGTCTTCGTGACCTCGGGGAGCGAGGCGAAGCTCAAGCGCGCAAACGACCTCGGAGCCAGCGGAGGTGTGAATTATCGCACCGGCGAATGGGTCAAAGAGCTTTCGGAAATGTGCGGGAACGGCGGTCCCGATGTCATCATCGACAGTGCCGGAGGTGATACATTCACAAAGGCGATCGAGCTGGTTAAACCTGGGGGAAGGATTGTCACATTCGGAGCCACCACCGGGGCATCAAAACAAATCGAAGTGCGAAGAATTTTTTGGAAACAGCTCACAATCTGCGGTTCGACGATGGGAACTTCGGAAGAATTTTCAAGAGCCCTCGCAATGTTCTCGGACGGCACTCTGAAACCAATCATCGATTCGGTCCATCCCCTCGCCGACGCCCAAGAGGCACATCGGAAGATGGAGGAGGCAGAACAATTCGGCAAGATTGTTCTCCAGATCGATTAGCGAATCTCTTTTCTTTCCCCCATATCATCCTGAATTGCCGTGCGCAGGGATTTCAAAACATTTCCATTGACCACACTCACTTCTGAGAAGGACATATCGTCATGAGGCCATCCTTCCGTTCTGTTATCCTTCAGGCGCTCTGCCTCGCCGTGTTGACCTCCACTTCATGGTCGCAGGTCCCCTCGTTTCGCGATGCGGTGGGACACGATATCGGCAGCCGTATCACGTTGCACCATCAGATGATGTCGTACCTGCTGAAGCTGGAAAACGCCTCAGACCGCGTGAAGATCATTCATCAAGGAGAATCATGGGAGGGGAGGGCGTTCAAGGTGGCGATCGTGACGTCGCCGAGCAATCATGCGCGTCTCAAGACCATCCAGGACAACGCCCGGAAGCTGGCAGATCCTCGAACGCTTTCGCGACTCGAAATGCTCTCTCTCGTGAAGAGCCAGCCCGCCATCGTGTGGCTGGGGGGCTCGATTCACGGTTTCGAGCTTTCGGGGAGTGAAGGACTCCTGATGCTCCTGGATCATCTGGCGACCAAGAACGACAGCGCGACGATGAACGTTCTCAATAACACCGTTATCCTCATCGATCCTGTCTTGAATCCCGATGGACGTGACGCATTCGCGCACATCAATATCGAAAACATGGGGCGGATGCCCAATCCCGAGGGAGACGATTGGGGAAACAGCTTCACCTCGTGGCAGGCAGTGAAGTTTCGAACGGGACACTACTACTTCGACACAAATCGTGACTGGTTTGCTCACACGCAGAGGGAAACGCGCACCCGCATCCCAACGATTCTTTCGTGGCGTCCGCAGGTGGGAATTGACGCGCACGAAATGGGTTCCGATGTCGAGTTTTACTTCGATCCCCCGACGCAACCCTATTCACCCTATTTTCCCGACTACGCGCGCAGATGGTTCGTGAAATTCGGAGAATCATACGCGAAGGCCTTCGACCGGGCCGGCTTCGAGTATATGACGCGAGAGCAATTCAACTACTTCTATCCGGGATATACGACGGTCTTCCTCAGCTACCAGGGAGCGGTCGGCATGCTGTACGAACAGGGCTCCAGTCGCGGACTCGCTCTCAAGCGGCCCGATGAATCGACCCGCACGCTCCTTGATGCGCTGCGGCAACAGTACACCGCGGCCTGGGCTGCTCTCCAGTTCTCGGCCGGCGAACGCGAAAAGCTTCTGATCGAATATTATGAATCTCATCTCCGCGCAATCGAAGATGGCCAGAAGGGGACAAGGCGGTATTTCATCATGCGCGACGGAGATCCGCATCATGTGACGGAATTAATCAATGTCCTCGTGAGGAACGGCATAGAAGTCGGAACACTCGCCAAGGAGCAGTCGGTGAAGGATGTGAAAGACCGTGAGGGGCGGTCAATCGGCTCGAGATCGTTTCCTGCCGGCACATACGTTGTTGAGTCGAGCCAGCCCAGGGGAGCATTTCTGAAGACATTGCTCGAGCCCCATCTTCCGCTTCCGGAGGAATTTCTTAAGTCGGCGCGTGAACGCCTGGATCGCGGAGAGAATCCGCGATTCTACGACATCACGGCCTGGTCCCTCCCGCTCATGTTCAATGTCAATGGATATACTTCGAGCGACGGACAACAGCTCCCGGTGGAGCAAATTGCGAACGAGATTCCGATGTCCGGCGAATTTCCCCAGAGCAGACCGACGTACGCATACCTCATCGATGGAAAGCAATCAGCCTCCATGTCGGCGCTCTACCATTTGAAAGAGAAAAACGCCCGGGCTTCCTTCCTGTGGAAGCCGACGAAAGTTGCGGGCAAGGAATATCCGAGCGGGACCGTGATCGTTCGGATTTCGCAGAACGAGAATTCAATTCACGAAGTGATGAGAAATCTTTCGCGGGAATTCGGTCTCCGTGTCGACGGCGTGAATACGGGATTCGGCGGGGATCTCGGACCGTCGCTTGGATCGGGTGACGCGACGTTTCTTGTCAAAAAGCCGGTGATCGGGATTGTCGCCGAGGACCCATTTCAGGGTTATTCGTTCGGATGGGCATGGTATACGCTCGACCGGCAGTACAACATTCCCGTAACTGTGTTGCGCGCAGGAACGATCAGCCGGACCAAACTCGATCGCTTCAACGTCCTCATCCTCCCGGAAGTCGGCGACACAGCATCACTTGCCCGCTTGCTTGGACCGACGGGAATGGATCGGATTGCTCGGTGGGTGCGTGAAGGGGGGACACTGGTGACGATCGGGTCGGCGACAGAAGTGGCGCGCAAGCAGTTGAACCTCATAAAGCTTCGCTCATGGTATGAAGTCCAGGAAAAGGCGAGGGCCAAAGGGGGTGAAGGAGAATCTACGCGCATCCGTCGATTCTCTGTGCCCGGATCGATCTTCCGGGCGTCGCTTGAGCCCAATCGATGGATCACGGCCGGATACGACGCCGAGCTTGCCGTTTTTGTCGGTTCCGATCGATTGTATCTCGCGCCGGATGATCCCCCCTCGTCTGCGATACGAGCGGTCGCTCGCTACGAAGATGGCGCGAAGGGAAGAATCTCGGGACACGCGTGGAAGGAGTCGCTGGAGCGTATCGGCGGCGCTCTCTTTCTCTACGAGGAACGAGTGGCGCAGGGGCGAGTCATCTGTTTTGCTGAAGATCCAAACTTCCGCGGCTATTGGCGCGGCGCCAACCGATTGTTCCTCAATGCAGTGATTCTCGGGCCGAGCGCTCCGTAGAATGGCGTTGGATTCGCCCCAACTTCTTCTTATGTTATGCAGAATTTGATGTATTCAGCAGTCGATCACCAAATGTGGAGAGTTTCATGAGATCAGTGCTATTGTTCGCTCTCGCTGCCGTGCTCATTGGATGCCAGGACAGCCAATCGGGAAAAGCGTCGCTCGGATCCAGGACCGACAGCATCAGCTATGCCATCGGTCTTGATATTGGGAGAGATCTGAAGTCACAGTCGTATGAGGTCAATCCCGACATTGTCGCGCACGCCATTAAAGATGTTCTCCTCGATAGAGAGAAGGCCATCGCCGAAGATGATGCAGGAGCGATGATGATGTCGCTTCACGATGAGATGATGGCCAAGCATACGAGCAACCTGCGCGAGACCGCAGAGAAAAACAAGGCAGCGGGGGAAGCGTTTCTCGTTGAGAACGCCAAGAAACAGGGGGTGAAAACCCTTGAGAGCGGACTTCAGTACAAGGTGATCAAGATGGGGAGCGGCAAGAAACCGAAGTCGAATCAGACGGTACGAGTTCATTATCGCGGAAAGCTTGTGGATGGAACGGAATTCGACAGCTCCCACAACCGCGGACAACCGGTGACATTCGAAGTTGGCAATGTGATCGCCGGATTCTCGGAGGCCCTTCTTCTGATGCCGGCCGGCTCCAAATGGGAAATCTATATTCCTGCAAAGCTGGCGTACGGCGAGGCTGGAGCAGGAGCAATCATTCCGCCAAATTCGACACTTATTTTTGAGATCGAACTTCTCGAGGTTCTCTGATCTCGTATTGGGATTCCCGTTGATGGCGTTCCTCGAAGAGAAGAGAACGCCGTCGATGGCAAGGGTAATTCCGGCCTCGGAGTAATCAGTTGATTGGCTCGACGGTTTTTGGTATATTGAGTCCATTCCAAACGACGCTCTGCGTTCTTCGTGAGCGTCCAACGAGTTATTCGCTGGCGTAGCTCAGCTGGTAGAGCAGCTGATTCGTAATCAGCAGGTCACGAGTTCAAGTCTCGTCGCCAGCTCAAGTTATTCACGACCGATTGTTTCTCGAAATCCGCGCCGCGCGGATTTTTTTTTGGCTCTTCGATTTCAGAACCGCGGTGCTCGGCTGGACTTTGGGAGCCACCAGGGAATGGTGCAGAACCGAACATTTGACGACGGAGTACAGAATATTTGGCTGACAAGCGTAGAACTTCGTACAATTGATTTTCGGTCAAAATCTTCATATTTTTTGTATGAATTTTTCAATCGACAAATTCGCTGTGAAAGGAGTCAGATGAACGAGGGAAGGATCGTACAGGTGATCGGTCCGGTAGTCGACGTGGAATTCAGTAATGGTGAGTTGCCGGAGATCATGAATGCGGTAAAAATACCTCGCGTGAACGTAGAGGGACTCAAGGAAGAACTCATCGTCGAAGTCCAGCAACAACTCGGCGAAGATCGTGTCAGAGCGGTTGCGATGGATTCCACAGATGGGTTGACGAGAGGAATGCCGGCATATGATTCCGGCGAACCGATTGCGGTGCCCGTCGGTCCGCAGGTTCTCGGCAGACTCCTGAATGTCACCGGACAGCCGATTGACGGCCTCGGAGCCGTCGAGACCAAGAAGTACTATCCTATTCACCGTCCGGCTCCTGCCTTTGGCGACCTCACGACTCAGAAGGAGATGTTCGAGACGGGGATCAAGGTCATCGACCTTCTCGAACCATATTCCAAAGGGGGAAAGACCGGACTGTTCGGCGGCGCGGGTGTCGGCAAGACCGTCATCATCATGGAGTTGATTCACAACATCGCGACGCATCACGGTGGCTACTCCGTCTTTGGCGGAGTCGGCGAGCGGACGCGCGAAGGAAACGATCTCTGGCTCGAAATGAAGGGATCGGGAGTCCTCGACAAGACGGCGCTGGTGTTCGGACAGATGAACGAGCCGCCGGGTGCCCGTCAGCGCGTCGGTCTCACGGCCCTGACGCTGGCAGAGTATTTCAGGGATGAAGAAGGGAAAGATGTGTTGTTGTTCATCGACAATATCTTCCGGTTTGTCCAGGCCGGTTCCGAGGTTTCTGCGCTCCTCGGGCGCATGCCCTCGGCGGTAGGGTATCAACCAACCCTTGCAACAGAAATGGGTGAACTCCAGGAGCGAATCACGTCAACCAAGAAGGGATCGATTACGTCGGTTCAGGCGATCTACGTCCCCGCCGACGATCTTACCGATCCCGCCCCAGCGACGACATTCAGCCACCTCGATGCAACGACCGTGTTGAGTCGACAAATCTCCGAGCTGGGAATTTATCCGGCCGTGGATCCCCTCGATTCCACCTCGCGGATTCTGGAGCCGGGAATCGTGGGTCAGGAACACTATGCCGTCGCCAAGCACGTGAAGCAGATTCTCCAGACGTACAAAGACCTGCAGGATATCATAAACATCCTGGGCATGGATGAGCTTTCCGATGATGACAAGCGCACGGTTGCTCGCGCACGTAGGATTCAGAAGTTCCTTTCACAGCCCTTCTTCGTTGCGGAAGAGTTCACCGGGACACCAGGACGCTATGTGAAGCTGGAAGATACGATTCGAGGATTCAAGGGCATCATCGAAGGAGAGTACGACGATCTACCGGAGGGGGCTTTCTACATGGTCGGCACCATCGAGGAGGCGGTTGAAAAAGCGAAGCAGATCCAAGGAGCGTAGCGGTGATGACCGGCAGAACCTTTCATCTGGAAATTGTGACTCCCAAGAAAGTCCTCTATGCGTCGGAGGTGCAGAGTTTTCGTGTTCCGGGATATGTTGGGAGTTTCCAGATCTTGTACAACCACACACCATTGCTTTCCCTGATTACGGTCGGTGAATTGAAGATCGTCGATGCGGATGGAAACGATATCCGTTTCGCGACCAGCGGCGGCTTTGTTGATGTGAAAGACAACACCGTGATGCTTCTGGCAGAGACGGCCGAGCGGGCCGACGAGATCGACGTCCCCCGTGCCCAGGTGGCATATGACAAATCGAAGCGCCGGCTCGTCGAAAAGAGATTCGAAACGGATGTGGAGCGGACGCGACTTGCGTTGGAACGAGCCCGGAATCGACTGAAAGTCGCTTCGCGCGCGGGGAAAGTGCCGACGGGCTCCTCCTAGAGACCGCCCGTGTCAGGATCCCGCGCTGCTGGAGAATCGTGTGCGGCGTGCTGCTGAACTACTCCAAAGGGGCGAACAATAGCCACTCAAGAGCATCCTGTGCCGTCGAAACGAAAACCTACCCGTCCTACAGTCGCAGAAATAGACCTCGGGGCTATTGCCCACAACGTCTGCCTCATCCGACAGACGGTCGGTCCCAAGGTAAAGATCATGACCGTCGTCAAGGCAAATGCGTACGGTCATGGCCTGACAGAAGTTGGACAGTTCCTCGAAAAGCGGTTCGCCGACTACTTTGGCGTGGCTTTTCCCGAAGAAGGGAAACGCCTGCGCGAATCGGGAATTCGGAAACCGATCCACATCGCCACTCTCCCCGCAAAATCTCAGGCCGATTTGTACTACGATTTTCGACTTGAGCCCTCTATCTGTTCGGCGGTGGAAGCGCGGATCCTGAATTCAGCGGCACGAGGCCGCCGACGAACTCTTCCTTGCCACATCAAGATCGACACCGGGATGAATCGAATCGGCGTCCGGGTCCACGAACTTGGGGAGTTTCTTTCGAAGATCCGGCGGCTGCGTCACCTTGAAATCAAAGGGGTCTATACGCACTTCGCGACGTCGGATGAGCAGAACAAAGAATTCATGCGCGCACAGCTCGCCGAATTCCGTCTGGCCCTCGAGGTGCTTCGGAAGCACCACGTTTCCTACGATCTCGCTCATGCCGCAAACAGCGCGGCAGTCTTCGAAGAACCGGATGCCCATTTCGATCTTGTGCGGCCGGGGATCGCGCTCTACGGTCTCCACCCCGCGAAACATATGCGGCCCCGATTGAACCTCAAGCCGGCGATGAAACTGAAGACCACCGTGGCCCTGGTGAAATGGATCGATAAGGGAGAAGGAGTGAGTTACGGCCGGACATTCATTGCGCCTCATCGAACACAAATCGCCACACTCCCGGTGGGGTATGCCGACGGGTATTCCAGGCAACTCAGCGGCCAATCGTTCGTGCTGATCCATGGGAAACGGTTTCCTATCGCCGGAAGGGTTTGCATGGACCAAATGATGGTCGATGTTGGACATTCGCCTGTCGCGGCCGGAGACCAGGCTGTGCTCATCGGACAAGAGGGGGGGAAGTCGGTTGATGTGTGGGAGCTCGCTGATATGATCGGAACGATACCATACGAAATTGTCTGCGGTATTTCTCAACGAATTCCTAGGACCTACGTACAGCCATGAGCGCCATGACCGAATGCCTGCTTGCGTGGATGGATTCTCTCCCATCGACGGAGTTTCCGACGGACGCCGATCGATCGGTGTTTGTGAAGATTCGTGATCGCTTGGCCGGGAGTGAAAACCTCGAGGATGAGCTTCGTACACTCTATCGCGTCGAACAATTCGCCGAGTTTGCACTTGCGATGATGTGGGTTTCCAACGATCCGGAGAAGACCCAACTCTCGGACGAGGAACAGTCGTTCCTTTTTCAGCGCTTCCTTCAGGGTTCGGCGCAGTCGGCCGGGGTGATCGAGGCGGCTGCTGAGCCGGAGCAGGAAATCAGCACTCCGACGCCCCTGATCGAAGAAGAGCGGGCACAGGGGATTGAATCGGCGTCGTCGAGCGAGCCCGGAGATGTCTCATTGCCCGGATTCGCTGCGCGATTCGAAGGATTCGTCGAGGCGATGCAGGCCGGTGATGAAGGAAGAGTCTCTCTGGTTTCTGAGATTGGGAAGCTTGCCAACCAGCTGCGACTGCTGTCGGGTCCTGACGATGTTGAGGTCGGACAGTTTTGTGAGCTTCTTGTCGATTTTCTCGGATACATCGAGCGGGAACAGTTGATGGATGATGTTCGCGTCATGAACATCCTCTCGAATATCTCCGGAGATGCCGCAGCGTGGCTGCAGCCGGATATCGAAAAACGAAAAGCAGCGATGGCCGAGGCGGTGAGTATTCTGCAGGACTTCCGTTCGCTGTTCGAATAAACAGGATGAGTATGGCAAACGTTTACGCAGTCATTATGGCGGGAGGGGTAGGGGCCCGATTCTGGCCCAAGAGCAGGGAACGCTCGCCAAAACAGCTCCTCGAAATCCTTGGTGCGCAAACCATGATTCAGCAGACGTTTGTCCGAATCAATCGGCTTGTGCCTGCTGACAATGTCTTCGTTGTCACGAACGCGAACCAAGTGGAAGAAATCCAGCGCCAGCTTTCCGGCATTCCGAACCAGAATGTTCTTATCGAGCCGGTTGGACGCAACACGGCCCCGTGTGTCGGACTTGCGGCGACCTGGATCCATCGAGCGGATCCGGGTGGGATCATGATCGTTCTCCCCTCAGATCACATGATCCGCGACGAGGATGAGTTCCTGAGAGTACTCCGGACGGCAATCTCCGTCGCAGAGTCGGGAAACGTGTTGGTGACGATCGGGATCAACCCGACCCATCCGGAGACAGGATACGGATATATTCAATACAGCGACGAGCGCGATCAATTCAACGAGTTTCACTCCGCCGGCGTTTTCCGCGTCAAGACATTCGCAGAGAAACCGAATCTCGAAACAGCCGAGAAGTTCCTCCAGAGCGGTGATTTCTTGTGGAACAGCGGAATGTTCGTTTGGAAGGCGCAATCGATCATTCGGGAAATTGGAGAATATCTTCCGGAATTGTCGGAACAACTCGGTGCGATTCGTGATGCCATAGGAACGACAGAGTATTTCGAGACCCTGAGGACCGCGTACGGCATGATGCGAAGCATTTCCATCGACTACGGTGTCATGGAGAAATCCGCATATGTCTACGTCGTGAACGGACATTTCGGTTGGAGCGATGTGGGATCCTGGGATGAGGTGGTGCGCCTCACCGCTCCGGACGAGAAAGGAAATGTTCATCGGGGAAAGGTCATCACGAAGGATTCATCATACAATTACATCGATGCCGGGAATCGTCTGGTCGCAACAATCGGCGTTGAAGATTTGATTGTCGTCTCTACCGACGACACGGTGCTCATCTGCAAGAAGGGGCGCTCGCAGGATGTGAAGGACCTTGTCGACTACATTCGTCGGAAACAGATGAATGAATATCTGTAGGAGCGCCATCGTACGATTTCTCGTCGGGATCGTGCTGAGCTGTGCAATGATTGCATGCTCGACGGCGCCACGCTTTTCCGGTTCCGGGTCGGTGCGGGGGCAGACCGCCGGCGGTGGATCAACCGGACGGGAGGCGGCTTTGGAGACCGTACCCCCGCCGTCGGGGCGCGTGCTCCTGACGCTCGAAGGAACGGCATCCTACTACGCCGACGATTTTCACGGCAAGTTAACCTCGAACGGCGAAACGTACGATATGCATGGTATTACCGCGGCGCACCGCACGTTTCCATTCGGGACGCTAGTTCGCGTGACCCATCTGGAAAGCGATAAACAGGTGGTCGTGCGTATCAATGATCGTGGTCCCTTCGTTGAGGGCCGCATGATAGACCTCTCGCTGGGAGCCGCAAAAGAAATTGGATTGATCCAGAAAGGGACCGCGCGGGTGCGACTGGAGGTACTGCAGTGGGGGCTTGGAAACTAGATGGCCCCGTATCAGGCTGAGACATGGGAAAGAAACTGATCTCAGAACAAGACATCCTGAAGGCGCATCGATCGGGTCTCCGATCGATCGAGATCGATGCCGAAACAGTGGTCACGCCCGCCGCTCGGGACGCCGCGCAATCGTACGGAATTCCCCTGGTACAATCCCGTCCGGGGCAGGCGTCGGCAAACCGGTTCTTCGAATCTGTTCAGCTTCATTCCCCCTCAACTCCTTCGTCAAAACAAAAATCTGTGATCGCGGTTGGCTCGGATCACGGGGGGTTCCAGCTCAAGGAAATTATCAAGCAGTCACTGCTGGAGATGGGATACAGCGTGGCCGACGTAGGTACACATTCAGATGAAGCGTGCGACTATCCGGACTTTGCGTATGCTGTGGGAGTTCTTGTTGCGAATGGAAATACCGATCGAGGGATCATGATCGATGCCATCGGAATCGCCTCAGCAATCGTCGCGAACAAGGTACCGGGAATTCGGGCCGTGCCGTGCTGGAATGAATTCGTCGCGCGCAGCAGCCGTGAACATAACGACGCGAATGTTCTGACATTGGGGGGAAGAGTCATCGGAACCGAACTCGCCAAGGCGATCGTGAAAGCATGGCTCGAAACAGATTTTGCCGGCGGCCGTCATCAGGGTCGAGTCCGAAAGATCTCCGACGTCGAAAAGAAGACGCTGACGGGATAGAGAGTTCCGGAATCCGATGCGCCACCCGACACCTTTTATGCAACCGCGACCAGCAATCTGGAAGCGGTTCTTTTGTTTCTGGCAACCGGGGGTTCGTCTGTGATCATCCATGTGAACGTGAAGCCGCACGCAAGGCGAAACGAAATCAGAAAAATCGCCGATGGGACTCTCGCCGTTTCGACCACGATCTCGCCCGAGCGTGGCAAAGCCAACGCGGCAGTCGTCGCGATGCTGGCTGAGTACTTCGGCAAATCCAAAAACCAAGTTCGAATCGTTCGCGGAGCGACATCCCGCCACAAGACCGTCGAAATCCTCTAGTCTATCCTCGTGGAGGTATACCTTGAAAGCGAAAAAACTGATTCTGGCCCCCGGTTTCCTTTGTCTCACACTCATCGTGCTTTCCGGAGCCGTCACAGCCCAGACCCTGAAGAATCCTCTTCCCTCCCTGCGCGAACAGGCAAAGATCGAGCAGGAATGGCTGCGGATACGTCTGGATACCGTGTTGCCCGGACTCTTGCGCGAGAACAATGTTCAAATGTGGATCATCCCGATGCGCGAATATGCCGAGGATCCGGTCTTTTCGTCGCTCGTCTCGCCGACAACGTTTGCCGCGCGCCGTCGAACAATCTATGTCTTCCACGATCGGGGTGACCGGGGGATCGAGCGGCTCGCCCTCGGGGGCTCGTCGCAGGGAGGTCTCTATACGGCGTATCGCGACACAACTCTTGAAAGTGACGCTGAACTCTGGGGAGCAGAACAGTGGAAACTTCTCACAAAGGTCGTCCGGGAACGCGACCCCAAATCGATTGCCGTGAATGTTTCACACACCTTTGCCTTCTCTGATGGTCTGACGGCAGGAGAGTGGGAGCAACTGAAGGAGTCCCTGGGGCCTGTATACGTTCCCCGCGTCGTTCGGGCTGAGCGGCTCCCTCTCGACTACATCAGTATCCGCCTTCCAGAAATGCTGCCGACCTACAAAGCGATGATGCAGGTCGTCCATGAAATCATTGCCACTGCCTTCTCCTCAAAGGTCATCACCCCGGGAAGGACAACAACCCAGGACGTCGTCTGGTGGATGCGTCAGCAAACTCATGATCTGGGTTTCGGCACCTGGTTCCAGCCGAGTGTCTCCCTTCAAAGAAAAGGGGTTGATCTTTCGCGAGAAACGAATCCTGTCATCCAGCGCGGTGATCTCCTTCACTGTGATTTTGGAATCACTGCCATGCGGTTGAATACGGATACGCAGCACATGGGGTATGTCCTCAAGCCCGGGGAGAGCGATGCGCCTGAAGGTCTCAAGGCGGCCTTGAGCCGGTCGAACCGACTCCAGGACATCCTCATCCAGAATATGAAACTCGGCTTGACAGGAAACGAGATCCTGAGGCAAACGCTTGCCCAGATGCAGGGGGAGGGAATCACCGGAACGGTCTATTCCCATCCGATCGGACAGCACGGGCACGGGGCTGGACCCCTCATCGGACTTTGGGATCGCCAGATGGGGGTGCCGGGCCGCGGGGATATCCCATTGATTCCCAACACCTGGTATTCGATAGAGCTCCAGGCGACGACTCCGGTCCCCGAATGGGAGAACCAATCCGTGAGGATGGCCCAAGAGGAGGATGTGCATATCACCGCCACCGGGGAAGTGAAATGGATTCTCAGTCGCCAAACTGAATTGCACCTTGTGAGGTGAGTACGGGAGGACCAACCATCTTCGCAAATATGTAACGAATGGTGTCGAAAACAGGCCATTTTTGGCAGTTCTCTGGTGGTACGCACTCTCCCCGTTGCATCTTGTCCGCCGTTGTCGTATCTTGGATGCCATAATTCTGCAAGTGCTGGGGATGTTTCGTGCTAGGGGAGTTCTTTCATACTTTCTGGCATGGGTTTTTCAGATCTCCTTTAGAAATCTGCAGATAGCGGAGATCGTTAATCGGCGCTTGCCCATGTTTCACGAGTATGGAGATTGGCTTGGATTCATTTGGCATTCGAAGCTGTGTCGTAGCTGTTCTGCTCTCCCTATCGCTTCTCCTCATGGGTTGCTTCCAGCCCAATGCTGGAATAACCTTCTCTCAAAAACGACAATCCACAAAGACGCTCGAAGATCACCTGTTTGCCTCGGATGCGAGTCTGGGCAACTCAGCTCACCGGTCCATTGAGCGCTACGGTGATCTGATCCGCCGTCATGCGATCGAGTATGAACTCGACTGGAGGCTCGTGCTGGCTATTATCCGCCAGGAATCGAGCTTTCGGGCCACAGCCGTCAGTCACAAAGGGGCCTACGGGCTGATGCAACTGATGCCGGTGACCCAGATGGAGCTTATAGAAAAACTCGGAGTTCCAGAGGCCCAGTCGCCCCATTTCAACATCCAGGCAGGGATGTATCACCTGAGGTCTCTCTATCGCTATTTCAGCGATGCCAAGCGAGAGGACCGGCTGAAGCTCTCTCTTGCGGCGTACAACGCTGGACTGGGCAGAATTCTTGATGCTCAGGAGATCGCGAGGTATCTTGGGAAGGATCCGAACTCCTGGGACACAATCCGGAGAACGCTTCCGCTTCTCTCCAAGAAGTACGCGACTTTGCATGAACGCGTCTGGCGGGCCCGGAATCCCCGGAGCGGTCCTTTCGGTAGCTCTCAGGAAACCATCCACTACGTCGCAAGCGTTACCCGTTATTATGAGGAATATCAGAGGGTACTATAGTTGGTTCTTCCCCGCCTCGCCGAGGAGGCTCTTTTTTGTTCCTCTGATACTCATAACATTTCTCCTGCCAGTCGGCGCCGACGCGCAATCGCTCGCCAAGGTCGATATTGACCTTTTTCGGTCTATCAATAGAACCCAGAGTCCGCAGCAGGGTCTCTTCGACCTTCTGGATGCCGCTTCCGGCCCCACCTTCGTGGCCGTTCCTGCCGCCCTTGTGGTTGTTGGGGTTTTCGATGATCAACCGGATCTTTCCCGGGCCGGTGCCATCATTGGGGCAGGCCAGATTCTGGCCGGTGGGAGCGCCGTGTTGTTGAAGGTGATCACCGCTCGTCCTCGGCCGTTTGATGCACTTGACGATGTCAAGGTCAAGCGCCGGTCATCGGCGACAGGGTTTGCCTTTCCATCCGGTCATACGGCGCTCGCGTTCGCGCTTGCGACGTCGGCATCGCTTTGCCTGGAAAACCCATATGCATCGCTCCCGCTGTTCGTGTGGGCGGGGATGGTCGGCTACGGGAGGATCTATCTCGGACTGCATTACCCGAGCGATGTCCTCGGCGGCATCGTCCTCGGAGTTGCCAGCGCGTGGGTCGTGTGGCAGTTTCGCGAAGAGATTGAATCATTCGTGGACAACAATCTGACACGTCAGCATTCGAGAAGTGACCGTCAATCGCTGATTCACATTCCTTCTACCGAGCTGTTGCGGCTGCAGATTCGCATTCGTTGACGTTGCGTGGAGATTTGGATACATTAGGGGTGACATGGAACTACTTGATAGACAAAAGCGTCCCCCCGAACTGATAGGATTTCACTGGCTCAATAGTGAACCCATCTCCATTCGGGACTCTCGTGGTTCGATCGTGCTTCTGGAATTCTGGGATTTCTCGAATCACAGGAGTATTCATGGACTCCGATACGTGACCGAGTGGCATCGCCGCTATCGCGAGTATGGTCTCGTGACTGTTGGGGTACACTCCCCGAAATACGAGTTTGGCCGGGTTGTGGAGAACGTGGAACATGCACTGAAGTCTCTCACGATCGATTTCCCCGTTGTGCTGGACAATGACGGTTCGATGGCACATGCGTACGGGGTTCGAGAATTGCCGACGCGTTGCCTGATCGATCGCGATGGCTTCGTACGCTACTGGCACTCCGGTGAAGGGGGATTCGAACAGTTCGAACGTGCAGTTCAAGCATTGCTTGGAGAAATCGGCTACCACGGAGTCATGCCCGCCTTCCTCGAACCCTTGAGCGAACTCGATCTCGACGGAACTGTCTCTCATCGACAATCAAGCGAACTGGAGATGGGATTCCTGCATGGATGTCTCGGCAACCTGGATGGGTACAATCCGAGTTCCATCGTCGAATATCACAATCCAGGCTACTACCTCACAAATCGATTCTATCTCGATGGCAAGTGGATACAAGAAAAGGAATATGTCCGTTTCGAGGGAGCTGAAGGAGAGTTGGGACTCCTCTCGTTCCGATATGAAGGATCCGGCGTCAATGCCGTCATGCACGGGGGTGGTGCCGGGTCACGCAGAATTCGCATCCACCAGGATTCGGAATCCATCGCACGACGTTCCGCCGGTGATGACATGACCTTCGGCGCAGGGGATGACGGTCAGGTTCTCGTGGGCCGCCCTCGCCTGTACGAACTCGTCCGGAATGAAGAATTTGGGGAACACCTACTCCAGATTTCGGTTGAATCCCCAGGGTTGGAAATCTATTCCTTTTCGTTTCTCACTACATTGATCCCGGATTTCGTTCAACGGAACTGATGCCAGTCAGGGGTGCGTATCCTGACATCCTTTCTGCCCAATCTAAATCGTATCCCACGATTCCAATTCCACATGAGTCCCGAAATTCTTAATGACATTCTCCGAAGTGGGCCGCTCATCTTCGACGGGGCAATGGGGACTGCATTGCAGATGCAAGGCCTGACGCCGCACGATTTCGGCCGTGAGGATTTTTTCGGCTGCAATGAATACTTGGTCATCTCTTCTCCTGAATCGGTCCAGAAGGTCCACAGAAGCTACCTCGAGGTCGGCTGCGACGTCATCGAAACGAATTCCTTTGGTGCGACACCGGTCGTGCTGGCGGAATTCGGGTTGGATCAGAAAACCTACGAACTCAATTTTCAGGCTGCCCGCTTGGCACGTGAAGTCGTCAGAGATTTCCACGCGCTTGGCCGACCGCGGTTTGTTGGCGGCTCGATGGGGCCGACGACAAAACTCCCCTCACTTGGTCACATCACGTTCGAGGAAATGGTCGAGGGCTACTATATCCAATCCAAAGGACTCGTGGAGGGAGGGGTCGATCTGCTCTGCGTCGAAACTTGTCAGGATATCCTTCAGATGAAGGCGGCGCTTGTTGGGATCAACCGCTATCGGAAGGAAGTCGCCCGGAAAATCCCTGTCGCGGTCTCTGTCACGATCGAAACGACCGGAACAATGCTGCTCGGGACAGAGGTGTCAGCCGCACTGACCGCCGTTGAACCCTATGGAGTCAACCTCTTTGGTCTGAATTGCGCGACGGGACCCAGGGAAATGTCCGAGCACTTGCGCGTCCTGTCGGCATCAAGCCCCATCCCAATTCTCGTGATGCCGAATGCCGGGATTCCGGAGAACCGGGGTGGCACGACGCACTATCCTCTCACACCGGACGAACTTGCCGAGTATCTCTCACACTATGTCAGGGATCTTGGAGTGCAGGCTGTCGGAGGATGCTGCGGTACCACTCCCGAACACCTCCACAAGGTCGTTTCCGCTGTGCGCGGATGCTCTCCGAAACCGCGGCAGCCGGAATTTGTGCCGTCTGCGTCAAGTCTGTACCAATCGGTGCCACTCCGAATCGACAGACCCCCCGTCTTGATCGGCGAGAGGACAAACGCCAACGGGAGCAAGGCATTTCGAGATCTTCTGGTTAAGGAGGATTGGGAAGGAATTGTTGCTATCGGGCGCGACCAGGTCCGCGAGCAGGCTCATTTGCAGGATGTCTGCGTTGCCTATGTGGGGAGGGATGAAATCAGAGATATGCGGGAGGTGGTGACGCGTTTCAACCGGCAAATCACCACACCTCTGCTGATCGATTCGACGGATCCCGCCGTCATTGAGGAGGCGCTCAAGCGCCATGGCGGCCGCGCCGTGGTGAATTCGATCAATCTCGAAGATGGCGAGGATCGTGCCTCTGCGATTCTCGACCTCTGCAAGACGTACGGGGCGGCTGGGGTCGCACTGACCATCGATGAACAGGGGATGGCAAAGACGGCTGGAGAGAAGATGCGCATCGCACAGCGATTGCACGACCTCGTCGTCGGGAAACATGGCTTGCGGCCGCAGGATCTGATTCTTGATCCGCTCACGTTCACGCTTGCCTCTGGCGACGAGGAGTTTCGCTCAGCCGGCAAGGAAACCCTCGAGGCGATCACGCAGATCAAGGCGCGGTTCCCACGGGTGCACACCCTCCTGGGTGTCAGCAACATTTCATTTGGCCTCCAGCCGTTTACACGGCAAGTCCTCAACAGCGTCTTTCTCCACCACGCGGTCGAGGCCGGTTTTGATATGGCAATCGTCCATGCGTCCAAGATCGTTCCACTGTATCGGATTGATGAACAGGGGCGGGAGATCAGCCGGAAGCTCATTTTTGACGAGCGTCGCTATGAAGGGGAGGGTGCCGACCGACGCGTGGTGTATGATCCGCTGGCGGAACTCCTGTCGCACTATTCGGGGAGGAAAGCTAAATCCACGCAGAAGAAGATTGTCGCGGGAGAGACCCCTGAGGAGCGGCTCCGAAATCGCATCGTCGAGGGGGTAAAATCAGGGCTTCATGACGATCTGAGACTCGCGCTCGAATCTCGCCCGGCGCTCGAGATCATCAACGAAATCCTCCTTGAGGGGATGAAGATTGTTGGAGATTTGTTCGGCTCTGGCCAAATGCAGCTCCCCTTTGTGCTCCAATCGGCCGAAGTCATGAAAGAGGCAGTGTCGTTTCTTGAACCCCATATGGAAAAGGCGGAAGGACGCTCAAGGGGTACCTTGGTGTTGGCAACCGTGAAAGGAGACGTTCACGACATCGGTAAGAACCTTGTGGACATCATACTGACGAACAATGGCTATCGTGTCATCAATCTCGGTATCAGGTGTCCCGTAGAATCGATGATCCATGCGGCGCAAGAGGAGAGGGCGGATGCAATCGGTATGAGCGGATTGTTGGTAAAATCGACCGTTGTGATGAAGGAAAATCTTGAAGTCCTGAACGAGAGGAACCTCCACATTCCGGTCGTGCTCGGGGGTGCGGCTCTGACGCGCCGGTACGTCGAAGAGGACCTCCGCTCGGTGTACCGGGGACATGTTGCATACGCCGGCGACGCGTTCGATGGATTGAGATTCATGGAATCGATCGTCGGTCGTACACCTTCGATCCCGGCTTCGGCCTCCCACGAACACAGAAAGGAATCGTTTCTCAGCGGGACCGAAGCAAAGGTCGGGATGAGTCAGCCGCAAGTTCGGAAATCAGGGCCGACACGGGGTCCTGTCGGAGAGTGGTCCGCGACGATTCCGGAATCAAAACATGAGGCCCTCCCTCATGATCATCCGGTCCAGAAACCCCCGTTCTGGGGATCCAAGGTGGTCGAATCAGTGTCATTGGACGAAGTCTTTTCGTTTGTCAATGAAATCGCCCTTATCCGCGGTCAATGGAGAGTTGTGCGGGGAAAACGCTCTGAACAGGAATATGACGTCATCCTTCGGGAACAGATCTATCCGGAACTACGGGAACTCAAGCGGAAGGTGAAGGAAGAGGAATTACTTGATCCGAAGCTCGTGTATGGATATTTTCCTTGTCAGGCGGCGGGGGAGGAGCTTGTGATCTACCGGCCGCCGGATGAAGGCGCGGGGTCTTCAGGACTCTCGGAATGGATGCGGTTTAGGTTTCCGCGGCAGAAGAAATCTCCATTTCGCTGCATTTCGGATTTCTTCAAGCCGATCGAATCCGGCGAAACCGACGTCGTTGCGTTTCACCTCGTGACGATGGGCTCCGTTGCTTCTGAGCATTCGAAGAGATTGTTTGAATCGGACCGATACAAGGATTACCTTTACTTTCACGGACTCAGTGTTGAGTCTGCGGAGGCTCTCGCAGAGTTCTGGCACAGAAGAATCAGAGAAGAATTGGGCATCAACGGTTCGGACGCGAAGGAAATCAGACAGCTCTTCGCCCAGAAATACCAGGGAGCACGATACAGTTTTGGATACCCCGCCTGTCCGAGCCTCGAGGATCAGGAAAAGATCTTCGAGCTCCTTCGCCCCGAGAGGATCGGCGTCCGCCTGACCGAGGGATTCCAACTCGTCCCGGAGCAATCCACGAGTGCGATTATCGTGCACCATCCACAGGCGAAATACTTCACGATCAACTGAGCTGAACAAAATCTGAAAGAGAGAAAACAATGCCCAATCTGATACTGTTGCGGCACGGAGAATCACAGTGGAATCTTGAAAACCGGTTCACGGGATGGGTCGATGTTCCGCTCTCTCCCAAAGGCGAACAAGAGGCCCGCGAGGCAGGGGAAAAGCTGAAGCCTTACAAATTCGACAAGGCGTACACGTCCGTGCTCAAGCGCGCAATCGATACGCTCAACATCGTCCTGAAGGTGACGCACCAGATGGACATCCCCATCGAATATGACAAGGCCCTGAACGAGAGGCACTATGGTGCTCTGCAAGGGAAGAACAAGGCTGAGATTGGACGCCAGTATGGGGAAGACCAGTTGAAGATCTGGAGGAGGAGCTATGATGTTCCGCCGCCGAATGATGTGACGGAACTAAATCCGGATGGAGTGGGTGAAAGCCTGAAGGACACCGCCGCTCGGACACTGCCGTACTTCGAAGGGAAGATCGTGCCTGATCTCCGGGCAGGAAAGAACATCATCGTCGCTGCGCACGGCAACAGCCTGCGTTCGATCGTGATGTCGCTCGACGGCCTCAGCGAAGCAGAGGTCCTTGAACTCAACATCCCCACGGGCATTCCCCTTCTCTATGTCTATGATGACAAAGGAACAATTCAGGAGCATCGCTATTTGTAGGCAGTGAATCCGGCCAATCCAACGGTTGAAATTGACCTTGATGTTTTGTATACTGGCGACAGTGCGCAAGCTCTGATCTCGTGGCCTGCGTCGTCCGGATGTGGCCGCAGGGACTTGCTCACCTCACCACGGATGAGAATGCAGATGGTATGAGGATCCCCCTTCTGCCCTTTCGATCCTAGAAAACAGTACACCCAATCTCGTCGTATTCTACTAGAAGGAGAAGTTGAATGGCTACGATGATCACAGAGGAATGCATCAATTGTGGTGCATGCGAGCCGGAATGTCCGAACGTGGCAATCTACGCAGGCGGTGCCCAATATGAGTACAACGGGCAGATGATTGATGCCCTCTCGAACGATTTCTTCTACATCGTTCCCGAAAAATGCACCGAATGCGTCGGTCACTTCGACCAGGAACAATGTGCGGCGGTCTGCCCCGTCGATTGCTGTGTTCCGGATCCAAATCATCCTGAAACCGAAGAAGTCCTCTTTCAGCGGGCAAAGACGCTTCATCCCAACAAAGAATTCGCAGAGCTTTCGGCAAGCAATTCGAGATTCCGCAAATAACGAATCACAGACGCGTAAGGGTCGGCGACATGTCTGCCGTTCACTGATGGGCAGAGGGCCGGCCTTTACTCTTTTTGACAATGAAAATAGGACCATACGACGTAGTTCCAATTGAAACGGGGAGATTCGCGTTGGACGGGGGCGCGATGTTCGGCATCGTCCCCTGGGCGCTCTGGTCAAGATCAATGAAACCGGATGAGCGACAACGAATTGACCTGGCGGCTCGATGTCTCCTGCTTCGCGGCAACGGACGAATCATCCTGATCGACGACGGCAACGGGACGAAACTGACTCCGAAGCAGCGCGACATCTACAAGCTCAACGACGGAGAAGTGAACCTCGAGTCATCCCTCGCGAGTCACGGTGTGACATTGCGCGACGTCACGGATGTCATCCTCACCCATCTTCACTTTGACCACGCGGGAGGGTCTACGAAGAGCGAAAACGGCAAGATCGTCCCTACATTTCCCAACGCCCGCTACTATGTGCAGAAAGATCATTGGAACCTCGCTCTGAATCCCGGTGAAAAGGATCGCGGGAGTTTTATGATGGATGACTACTTCCCCCTCAAGGATTATGGGGTACTTGAACTTGTGGATGGTGAAGGAGAGATCTTTCCCGGCATCGATCTCATCCTGTGTCACGGCCACACATCGTCGCAACAACTTCCGAAGATCTCCGACGGGACAAGCACCCTGCTCTTTTGCTGCGATCTGTTTCCAACGATCCACCACGTGGCGTACCCTTACATCATGGCGTATGATCTGCGTCCGCTCGTGACGATCGAAGAAAAAAAGAAGATCCTCCCCCGGGCCTTCGAAGAACGCTGGATACTAGCCCTGGAACATGACCCCGAGGTTGAAGCAATCAGGGTGGCGCCGGCGGAAAAGGGGTTTGTTGTGACAGAAAAACTTCGGATCACGTAACGGAGACGTAGGTCCACGATGAAAGCCGAGCTGACATCGGCAATCACGCGGAAGGCGCTGGAACTTGGTTTCGTGAGTGTTGGGATTGCGGAGGCCGGAGCATTCGAGAAAGAGGCGGCGGATCTCCAGGACTGGTTGCGACACGGATATCACGGCACCATGGGCTGGATGGAGCGAACGGCCGCAAAGAGATCGGATATTCTGAAGGTCGACCCGGATGCCCGGTCCGTCATCATCGCCGCGATGAACTACTACTCGCCCGAGAAGCATTCGGACGAGTCCGATCGCGCGAAGATCTCCCGCTACGCCTGGGGAGACGATTACCACGAAGTCGTCGGCGAACGACTTGACACCCTTCGGGATTTCATCGTGACCCTGGCGCCGAATACTGTTGCCCGTCGGTATGTCGACACCGGTCCCGTGATGGAAAAAGTGTGGGCCGCCCGGGCCGGAATCGGTTGGCAGGGAAAACACACCAACGTGATCTCCCGAGAGTACGGATCATGGATCTTCCTCGGAACCGTGATCACCAATCTCAGACTACGACCGAGCCCCCCCGGCGAAGACCTTTGCGGAACCTGTACCGCCTGTCTCGATGCGTGTCCCACAGATGCCATCGTGCAGCCGTATCAGCTCGATGCCTCGAGGTGCATCTCGTATCTCACCATCGAACACAATGGAACAATTCCGGATGAATTTCACGGCAGATTTGAGAATTGGGTCTTTGGATGCGATATCTGCCAGGACGTGTGTCCATGGAATAGATTTCAGAAGATCACAGGTGAGCCGGCGTTTCGTCCCCGACCAACCGCCCTCAATCCTGCGATTCACGAATTGACAGAAATGTCGGAAACGGAGTTCGCGAAAAGATTTGAGGGAAGCCCGGTAACGAGAACGAAATGGAGCGGATTGGTCAGAAATGCCGGGGCATTGCGACGGGATGAATCCAATCGCTGATTTGTTCATCACATCTGATGGAGTGAATTGGAGAATAGCAATATGATTGAAGAAAAGAGACACAAACTAATTGTCATCGGATCTGGTCCGGCAGGCCTGACCGCGGCTCTCTATGCCGCGCGCGCAAACCTCAGTCCCCTGGTGTTCGAAGGAACTCAACCTGGTGGCCAGCTGACAATTACGACGGAAGTCGAGAACTATCCCGGATTCCCTGACGGGATCATGGGGCCGGAGCTGATGGATCTGTTTCGCAAACAAGCGCAGAAATTCGGCGCCACATGCGTATTCAAAGAGGTGACAGCTGTCGATTTCTCCCGTCGCCCATTCACGGTTTGGGCCGACAAGGAGGAGTACCTGGCAGATTCGGTGATCATCTCGACGGGGGCGTCAGCGAAATTGCTGAACATCCCGTCGGAAAAAGAATACATGGGCTACGGAGTCTCCGCGTGCGCCACATGTGACGGATTCTTCTTCAAGGATCAGCACGTTGTGGTGATCGGAGGAGGAGATACGGCGATGGAAGAGGCGACGTTCCTCACAAAATTCGCCTCAAAGGTGACTGTTGTTCATCGGCGTGATGAGCTTCGTGCCTCGAAAATCATGCAGGAACGGGCACGAAAGAATCCGAAGATCGAATTCATATGGGACTCTGTCGTCGACGAAGTGCTCGGCACATCTGATGGAGGAAAGAAAAGGCTCACCGGAGTCCGTCTGAAGAACGTGAAGAGCGGGACGACGACCGACTTTGCCTGCGACGGTTTGTTCCTCGCGATCGGGCACCAGCCGAATACGAAAGTCTTTGAAGGTGTGCTCTCGCTGGACAAAGTCGGCTACATCACAATCGACGGCGCGGGAACGAAGACAAATATCCCCGGAGTCTTCGCGGCCGGAGATGTCATGGACTCGGTCTATCGACAGGCCGTGACAGCCGCGGGAAGTGGTTGCATGGCGGCCATCGATGCGGAGCGCTTTCTGGCAGAGCACGAAGAATAGCGCACCATCGGTTCCCCCGCACAGCAGAATCCCTGGACCCGTCAATTCTCCTTTGAAACTTGGAGAATCGGCGGGTTTTTTGTTTTCGGATTCACGCAGCGGGCATCTACCCTTCATACCAAACCGAAAGGAAGAAGTTGACTTTATGCCATCGTTTCCTTATAATGCTCTGTAATTAAAGGACTTACGAGCACAGCGATGGCAATGTCAAATGCGGCGAAATGGGCGCTGGGTATTGTGGCCGGGGTGTTTGTATTCGGAGCTGCTCTCCTCTTTCTTTTTGCCATCATGATTTTCTGGACTCCCGAAGATGAAACCTTGTCAACCTCCGGCAAGAAGGTCGCAATCGTTGAGTTGAATGATGTCATCCTCTCCTCGAAAGAAATCGTCCGGCAATTCAAGAAGTATCGAGAGAACTCATCCGTTCGAGCGATTGTCTTCCGCATCGAATCTCCCGGTGGCGGTGTCTCCGCAAGTCAGGAAATTTATGAAGAAGTCAAGAAGACGCGGGAGAGTGGCAAGCCCGTCGTTGTTTCGATGGGTTCCGTTGCAGCAAGCGGCGGATACTATGTCGCCTGCGGAGCTTCGAGAATCATGGCCAACCCCGGGACAATCACCGGGAGCATTGGTGTCATCTTTCAATACCTGCATATCAACGAGCTGTTGAAAAAGATTGGCGTTGATGCCGCCACGTACAAGACGGGCAAGTATAAGGATGCGGGATCCCCGTTCCGGAATCCGACGGAGGATGATCGTGTCCTCTACTCTCAACTTCTCGCCGATGTGTATGATCAGTTTGTGGAGGTTGTCGCGACCGAACGAAAGCTGAAACGTGCGACCGTGATCAAGTATGCGGACGGACGGGTGTTCACCGGACGTCAGGCACATGAATACGGATTCGTTGATACACTGGGGACATTTCAGGATGCAATCGGCCTCGCGGCAAAACTCGGTGACATCGAAGGGAAACCACGGGTCATTCAAGAGACGCAAAAGCGACGATTGTGGGATTTTCTGATCGGTGATGCTGTCTCTGAGCTCACCCGACTGAGAAGCGAGCTCCTGGAACAGCCGATCGTTCAATACAAGTTCATCGCGCCTTAATCATAATTGACAGGAGGTACCCTTGACAAAAGCAGATATTGTGGATGTCATCGCGAGCGCGACGGGCCTCACAAAAGTTGAAACGGAAGCCGTTGTCGATGGATTCATTTCGACCGTCATCAACGCCCTGAAAGAAGGGAGGAACATCGAGATCCGCGGCTTCGGCAGTTTCAAAGTCAAGAAACGGAAAGGGCGGATCGCGCGTAATCCGAGAACGGGCGAGCAGGTCATGGTGGATGAACACTGGGTCCCTCTGTTCAAGGTCTCCAAAGACCTTAAGCATTTGGTGGATGCAAACCTCAAGAAGAAAGAATCGGAAGCGGCACAGCAATCATGAAGCCAGTATTGAGCTGTTCAAAGTGTGGTCAAAGTCTCTCCTGGGGCGACCGATTCTGTACTCAGTGCGGGGAGTCCATCGAGTGGCCGGAAGGCGTCGCGGCGCCGAAGGGAGAGGCCGCGGAGGAAACCGAGCGGTGCAGCAAATGCGGCGCCTTGAATTCCGCTACGTCCGAACGCTGTGAATCATGTGGATCACCGCTGCCTCGAAAGACGACGCGGGACTTGAAGGCGCGTCCCGATCGTCCTCGCCAGGCGACGGAAAAGCGGGAAAAGTCTCGGAAAGAATCGAGCTCGTGGAAATCGATGGCGTTCTTCATCGGCGTTGTCGTCGTGGGGGTCGTGATTCTGGAGTTGGCCACGGGCGGAGATCCGACCACCCAAGAAAACAGTCCAGTGGACGACCACGAACACGAGCACTCGGAAATGACGACGGCCAACATGGCCGCGCTTCCTCAGATCGAAGAAATGGAGAAACGGATTGCCGCCAATCCGTCCGATCAGAAGCTCGTCCTGCAACTCGCCAACTTCCTGCATGACAATCGGTTCACCGACAAAGCGATTATCCAATACCAGAAATATCTTCAGAGCAATCCCAATGACGTCGACGCCCGGGTTGATCTGGGAATATGCTACAACGATCTGAACAACTTCGACGAGGCCCGCAGGCAAATGGAGCAGGCCGTGAAGATCAATCCGAAACATCTCCTCGGCCACTTCAATCTGGGAATTGTGAACCTCCGGGCGGGTGACGTTCAGCAGGCGAATGAGTGGTTCAAGAAAGTGATCGCGCTTGATCCGGGGAGCGGACCCGCTCAACGCGCAAAGCAATTGATGCAGCCGCATTCAACCATAACTCCCTAGCAGCGCACCATCGGTCATTCAACCAGGAGGTCTTCGATATGCCCAGCGGAAAGAAACGAAAGCGCCACAAAATGGCGACGCACAAAAGAAAGAAACGCCTCAGAAAGATGCGTCACAAGAAGAAGAATCGCTAGTTCTCAAACCCTCTCATCGTTTCGGTACCCTGCTGTGCGTCTATGGCAGGGCATCGTGTTGCGAACTTGTTCCTGATAGCCATATGAACTACAAATATCTCCCCTTTGCTGTTCTTCTTTTCGTTATTCTGCTCCTTGTGCATGACCGATCGACGGAGGCATGGGGATTCTGGTCTCATCGCCAGATCAACCGTTATGCGATCCTCTCGCTCCCCGCAGACATGAAGCCGTTCTTTAATAAATACGCGGAAACGATCATCGAGCGCTCGGTCGAGCCCGACACAAAACGGCATTCCGATTCCCTGGAGCAATTCCATCACTACATCGATATCGATCGGTACGGAGCCTATCCATTCAATGACCTGCCCCGAAATTACGATTCTGCGATCGTGAAGTTTGGCAAAGGACGGGTCGACTCGAGCGGAATCGTGCCGTGGAGAATCGCGGACTTCACCGCAAAACTCACACGGGCGATGAAGCAACGACGAACCGATGAAATCATCTACTATGCTTCATACATCGGACATTACGTGGCCGATGCCCACGTTCCCCTCCACACGACCGACAACTACGACGGTCAACACACAAACCAGAAAGGAATTCATTCACGATGGGAATCGCGGATCCCGGAAATGTTTGGGGATGGATTCAACCTGCGGCCTCAGGACGTCGAGTATGTCCGGGACCCGTTGCACCACGCGTTTGCAGTCGTGCTGGAAAGCTATTTGAAGGTTGATTCAGTCCTTGCCATCGATCTCGAAGCGCTGGCCAGCGTTCCGGAGAACCGACGATTCAAGAGCGTCGAACGGAGAGGCAAGACGGAAACGCAGTTGAGCGACGATTACTATCGTGAATACCACACCCGATTGAATGGGATGGTTGAGCGGCGTCTCAATGAATCGATCAAGGGTGTGGCGAGCTATTGGTACACCGCCTGGGTCGATGCTGGACGACCCGATCTTCTGAAGTAACGCATCGGGCGGCAGGCTCGCAACGCGGCAGAAGTCGAAATAACCAAGCTTTGCTTGTATCTTTGGCCTGATTTTTCTACTTTGAAATCACAGACACGACGTGCGAAGCACCATAGAATCGGAGGATATCATGGCAAATGAGAATGAAGGCATGGCGAAAGGCCTAATTATGGGATTTCTTGCGGGAACTGTGGTAGGCGCAGTCCTCGGACTCCTCTATGCGCCGAAGCCCGGCAAGGAACTTCGCGCCGACATCAAGCGCAAGACCGATGAGTTCGTCGGAGACGCCGAAGAGTACATCGCCAAGGCAAAGAAAAGAGCCGGTGACCTCATCTCTGAAGGTCGACAAAAAGCTGAAAACCTCGTTTCCGATGCACGCAAAAGAGCCGAGTCGTTGATGGAAGACGCCGAGCGCATCCTCACCGACGTCCGCACCAAAGGCCCCGGTGATTCGAAAAAATCTTGAGCTTCGCGTTGTGCACCCCCTGTGAGAGCGTTTGACCAACCAGGCGAAAGATCCCGATGATTTCTCCCACCACCGGGTCTCTGCGTCCTCACGGTTGACAGCCTAATCGAAAGAGGAAACCTCTGTGGAATCAATCCTTTTGATATTGCAGATCGTCGCACTCCTGTGTGTTTCCGCGCTTTGCGTCTACCTCATCGTCGTCCTCACGAGAGCCCAGAAGGTTCTCACGTCGATGCATGAGAATCTGAGCGAGTTCGGCCAGCGGTCCAAACCAATCCTCGAGAACCTCGAATATATCACGGAGCGGACAAAATCGATCGCCACGAAGATCGATGACCAGGCCGCTCTGGCGAAGGGATCTCTTGAGGCGGTGAAGAAAGCAGCGGACAACATCCTGGAAATGGAAGAACGCATTCAGCAGACGCTCGAAGAGCCGGTGCTGAAAATCGGTTCGGTGGTGGCCGCGATCGTCAATCGGTTGAGTGCGTACTTTGATCGGACGCGTCACCAGGAGTGAAAGCCGAATGTGAGAGCCGTGCGGCGCGTACCTTCAACTCTGCTTCCCCCGTTCTAATGCCCATCTTGACCTATTTCTTTTCCATGAGGAGATAACACTGTGGCACATGCCCCTTCGAAGGAATACCCAATAGAGAAAATCCGCAACATTGCATTGATCGGTCACGGCGGATCTGGAAAGACCACCCTGACCGAAGCTATTCTCTTCACCACCGGAACCGTCAATCGCCTCGGTAAGGTTGATGATGGTTCAACGGTGTCAGACTATCATCCGGACGAAATCGAGCGCAAAATCTCGATCAATGCATCGTTGCTCCATTGCGACTGGCAAGGTCACAAGATCAATCTGCTTGATACCCCGGGGTATTCTGATTTCACAGGCGAGGTTGTCTGCTCACTCAAAGTCGCCGATGCCGCCGTGATGCTCATCAAGGCGGTGGAGGGACCGGAAGTCGGATCAGAAATCGTCTGGAATTACTGCAAGGAGAACGAACTCCCCGTTCTGTTCATCGTGAACAAGCTGGACAATGAAAACGCCGACTTTGAGAAGTCCACTTCCAGGATGAGAGAGCGATTTGGGAATGATGTTACGTTGTTTCAGTTTCCTCTGAATCCGGGCTTTCCGTTTGATTCGATCGTCGACGTCCTGCGCATGAAGATGTACAAATATGAACGGGATGGGAGCGGAAAGTACACAGAGGCCGATATCCCCGTCGAAGTCAAGTCCAAAGCAGAAGCGCTCCACGAGGAACTGGTCGAGAAGATCGCGGAGAGCGATGAGAAGCTTCTGGACAAGTTCGTCGAGGCCGGAACACTGCCGGAAGAAGAACTCACACGCGGTCTCAAAGACGCCATCAACTCCCGGAAGATGTTTCCCGTCTTCTGTGCCTCCTCGTCATTGAATATCGGCGTTTCCCCGCTTCTCGATTCCATCGTCGCGAGCGTTCCCTCGCCAAAGGAGAGAGGAGCGATCCCGGCGACAAACAAAGATACAAAGGCGGAGGTCAGTGTGGCCCCCAATCCGGCTGGTCAGCCGGCCCTGTTTGTGTTCAAAACGGTCTCCGAACAGCACGTCGGTGAACTCTCCTTCTTCAGGGTCTATTCCGGAACGGTTACGGCTGGTCTGGACCTCGTGAATCAGTCCAACGCGAAACATGAGCGGCTTGGCCAGGTGTTCCTGATGAACGGGAAAGAACGGCGGGAAATCGGAAAGATTCCGGCCGGTGATATCGGCGCCGTCGTGAAGTTGAAAGACACCCACACGAACAACACCCTGGCAAGCAAGTCCCTCCCAATTGCATTCAATCCGATCAATTTCCCCGATCCCGTTATCCGAATGGCAATCGCCCCGAAATCAAAAGGGGATGAAGACAAGATCGGCACCGGATTGCACAGCCTCCATGAGGAAGATCCAACATTCGTTGTCCAGGTCGAAGGGAAGCTCAGCCAGACCGTCATTTCGGGACAGGGGGAACTCCACCTCCTGGTCGTGACGAAGCGTCTCAAGGAAAAATACGGGGTGGATGTCGATTTGATTGAGCCGAAGATCCCGTACAGGGAAACAATCAAAGCGTCGATCGCCGACTCCGAGTATAAGCACAAGAAGCAGACTGGAGGTCGGGGCCAGTTTGGTCACGTCCATCTGAAGATTGAGCCGAAACCTCGAGGCGAGGGATTTGAATTTGTGGATGCGATCGTCGGAGGTGTGGTTCCCGGTCGATTCGTCCCCGCTGTCGAAAAGGGTGTCGTCGATGCAATGAACAAGGGTGTGCTTGCCGGTTGTGAGGTGGTTGACGTGAGAGTCACTCTCTTCGACGGATCGTATCATACCGTCGATTCCGATGAGCTATCGTTCAAGCTCGCGGGGTCACAGGCCTTCCGCAAAGGATTCCTCGAAGCAAAACCGGTTTTGCTGGAACCGATCTACGAACTCCAGGTAATGGTTCCCGAAGAGTATATGGGCGATGTGATGGGGGATATTTCGGGGAGGCGCGGCAAGATCTTGGGAATGGAAACGGAAGGTTCATTTCAAAGGATTAACGCCCTCGTGCCGATGGCAGAGCTTCATAAGTACTCGACCGTCCTCCGATCGATGACTCAGGGACGCGGGATCTTCAGGACGAAGTACTCGCACTATGATGAAATCCCTCGCGACCAGGCTGAAAAAGTCATCGCAGCGTATGAAAAGGCGCGCGCAGAAGGAGAATGACGGACGCGTCCGTCGGATGTGGAGCGCTCTTCAGATGCACTTGAGAGGTCGTCGATTGATCGACGACCTCTCTTTTTTGCGACGACATCAAGCCCCAGTGATCAAGGCGGTTACCCAAGGCATGCTCATGGAGAGGGAGGACCATGTCCCTTGCTTGCCAGACATTTTGTTTGTAACATCGACACGTTCGCGGCTCAACGGCGGCGGTGTGTTCGCACCTGCTCGTTCCTGGATGGCCGGACAGCTTGCACCCACGCGTATCCAAAATGAAGACCCTCGAATCAAAGATCACTTCAAAAACAGCCCGAATCGGCGTTGTTGGATTGGGGTATGTCGGTTTGCCGCTGGCTGTCGAGTATGCCTCGGCCGGATTCACTACAATCGGGATTGACCTCGATCGCCAGAAGGTTCAGACCGTCTGCGACGGAAAGAGCCATGTCACCGACGTCGGGGGAGATCGAGTGGCTGCCGGCGTCCGTTCAGGCAAGTTGACCGCTCGGTTCGACTACGAGGAGGTTGGTTCGCTTGATGTCGTGTTCATCTGTGTGCCGACGCCATTCACCCCCTCGAAAGATCCTGATATTTCTGCAGTGCTCCAGGCTTCTCGCGAAATTGCCAAAAGGTTGAGAAAGGATCAGCTTGTCGTTCTGCGAAGCACTACCTTTCCAGGTACGACAGACGAATATGTGCAACCGATTCTCGAAGAAGGGGGGCTTGTGGCCGGGAAGGACTTTTCTCTCGCCTTTTCTCCGGAGCGTGTCGACCCCGGGAATAAGACCTTTTCAACGTCGAACACGCCTGTGATCGTGGGAGGTATCACTGCCGAGTGCACGCGTCTGGCCGCCCTCTGCCTCAGGCACATTGTGCCCCACGTCGTAACGACAGCAAGTCCCAGAATTGCCGAAATGGCCAAGCTCCTCGAGAACATCTTTCGAAGTGTGAACATTGCGCTGGTTAACGAACTGGCGCAGTTATGCGATCGCATGGGCGGGATCAACATCTGGGATGTTATCGAGGCGGCCTCGACAAAGCCGTTCGGATTCATGCCGTTCTATCCCGGGCCTGGAATCGGGGGTCACTGCATCCTCGTAGATCCGTTCTACCTTTCCTGGCTGGCGCGACAGTACGATTTCCAAACGAAGTTCATCACCCTTGCGGCAGAGACGAACGAGCTGATGCCGTTCTATGTGAAGAACATGGTGGTGAAAGAAATCAGTATGATGCCGGTGAGCTTGAAAGACGCGAGAATTCTCCTGCTTGGCGTGGCCTTCAAGAGAAACACCGATGACGTCCGCCACTCTCCGGCTGTTAAGATCATGGAGCATCTGCGCCAGGACGGTGCAGAGAATCTGATCTACAGTGATCCGCTGGTACCGCAGTTGGATGTCGGAGGTCGCACCATGAAGTCCGAAGACCTGACTGAAGAACTCCTTCGCGCCTCGGACTGCGTCTTGATTGTCGCGGATCATTCATCGTTCGATTACGATCTGGTAGTCCGACATGCGAAACGCGTCGTGGATACGCGTCATGCAACCCGAAAAGTTGTGGCGGGACGGGAGAAGATCGTGGTGTTGGGAGACGGAAAGTAGCCGATGATCCCCCTATTGTTGTTGGTTGTACTCCACTTTGTCGGAGAGGAATCGTGAAACGACTCTTTTCACCGTGGCGCTCGGCGTATATTGATTCGTTCAAGAAGAAACAGAAGAAGTCCGAGAAGTGTCTCTTCTGTCGAATTGCGACTGAAGATCGGGACGACAAGAATCTCGTGATTTGGAGAGGCGAACATTGCTATGTTGTCCTGAATCTCTTTCCGTACAATAGCGGCCATGCGATGATCGTGCCCTACCGGCACGTTCCGGGGATTGGTGATTTGCGAGCAGAAGAGCACCGTGAAATCATGAATGCCGGAGCGAAATGTATCGACGCGCTGACGAAAACCTCCAAGCCGCACGGGTTCAATTTTGGCGCAAATATCGGACGGGCGGCCGGCGCTGGTATCGAGCATCATCTCCATTTCCACGTTGTTCCCCGCTGGGAAGGGGACACGAACTTCATGCCGGTTCTGGGCGAGACGAAGCTCATCTCCGAGGATCTGAAAAGAACATGGACGCGGCTCCGAAGAAGAATGTCGACTTGACCAAAGAAACAGATTGACCGTATCGACTCATCTTTCAGATAACCACATATGAGAATTTCAGTAATCGGGACCGGATATGTCGGACTTGTTCAGGGGGCGGTGTTTGCAGACACCGGCAATGACGTCACCTGCATGGACATCGATCGTGAGAAGATCAAGCTACTGCAGGGGGGGGGAATTCCGATCTATGAGCCGGGCCTCGAAGAACTTGTGAGGCGAAATGTTCATGAGGGGCGCCTGCGATTCACGACGTCACTCGATGAAGCTGTGCGCGCGGGTGATGTGATCTTCCTCTGCCTTCCAACACCCGAATCAGAGGATGGATCGGCAGATCTCTCACGCGTGATCGACGTCGTGACGAAGATTGCCGATCTCACGGAAGATGGAAAAATCATCGTCAGTAAGAGTACGGTTCCGGTCGGAACGGCGAACAAGATCAAGGAGATTCTGTCGGAGAAGGGAAAGGGGAGTATTGCCGTCGTCTCAAACCCCGAGTTCCTGAAGGAAGGAGCCGCGGTGCAGGATTCCCTGAAGCCCGATCGGATCATTATCGGCACGACGGATGAACGCGCGATCGCCGTGATGAACGAGCTCTATGGTCCCTTCGTCCGGACCGGCAATCCGATTATTGTGATGGACGAGCGCAGTGCGGAGATGACAAAATATGCGGCGAACGCCTTTCTGGCAACGAAGATTTCTTTCATGAATGAGCTCGCAAACCTCTGTGAGCGGACCGGAGCGGACGTGGATTGGGTGCGAAAGGGAATGGGATTCGATCCCCGCATCGGACAGCAGTTTCTCTTCGCTGGAGTGGGATACGGCGGCTCATGCTTTCCGAAGGATGTGAAAGCATTGGTGAAAACCGGAGAGGAACAGAAATACGATTTTCAGATTCTCCGTGCCGTCGATGCAGTGAATGATCGGCAGAAACTCGTGGCGGTAGAAAAACTCCGAGATCACTACCAGGGAAAGCTGGAGGGGAGAATTGTGACCATCTGGGGACTCGCGTTCAAACCGAATACAGACGACATGCGCATGGCTCCATCGTTGTCGATCGTTCGGGCCTTGCTGGACGATGGCGCGAAGATACGCGCACATGATCCGGTCGCGATCCGGGAGGCGCGGAAGGTCTTTGGAGACAGCGTGTTGTATTGCGAAAACAACTACGACGCGCTCGCAGATGCTGATGCTCTGATCGTCGTGACGGAGTGGAATGAATTTCGGCGTCCCGATCTCGCAAGAATGAAGTCGCTGATGAAATCTCCCGTCATCATCGACGGGAGAAACATCTATGATCCGAAGAAAATGATCGAGAGCGGATTCACGTACTACGGAATCGGACGGAAGAAGTGATTTGACGGATTGAAACATGAAGGGGATTGCCAATCGTGAATCGTGTGATTGGGGGGCTCAATGATTAATGATCGTCCGCACAAGAACCTTACGGTTTGGAAACGATCGTTAGAATTGGTCAAGCTTATCTATGCACTCACCAGTACATATCCGCGTGGGGAGGAGTATGGGTTCAAGGCACAATTGAGGAGGGCGGCGATCTCCGCACCTCCAAACCTCACTGTGGGCCTGAGCCGGCAAACGAGTAAGGACAACCTGCATGTTATCAATATCGCAGATACGTCATTGAGTGAGATCGACACGCAGTTGGAGATTTCAGTGATGTTGAGCTACATTGATGAAACAAGATTTTCGGAAGTTCAGCAATTGCTGATCCCGGTGGAGCAGTTGGTCGGCGGGTTGAGACGCAGTATCAGGAAACAGTAGTCCTCGACAATAGACAATTCACGATTAGCACTTCGCTGGTCACAATCGACCGTTCGTCGGATATGTCTCACACAATGTTTACCCAAACGTCCATAGTCACCGGCGGTGCCGGATTTCTTGGTTCCCATCTCTGCGATCGACTCGTTCGCGAAGGATTTCGGGTGATTTGTATCGACAATCTCATTACCGGAAACATGTCGAACGTCGCCCATCTCGTCGGAAATCCCTCCTTTGCGTTTATTCAATACGACGTGACCAATTATCTTCATGTGGACGGACCCGTCGACGTCATCTTCCATTTTGCCTCTCCCGCCAGCCCGATTGACTATCTCAAACTGCCGATTCAGACACTCAAAGTCGGTTCGCTCGGCACACACAAGGCGCTCGGATTGGCCAAGATGAAGAAGGCACGGTTTCTCCTCGCATCGACCTCAGAAGTCTATGGTGATCCGCTGATGCATCCGCAGTCGGAGTTGTATTGGGGAAATGTGAATCCGGTAGGTCCGCGAGGGGTCTACGACGAAGCGAAACGCTTTGCTGAGGCGATGACGATGGCGTATCATCGCTATCACGGAGTCGATACGAGAATCGCCCGCATCTTCAACACGTATGGCGAACGCATGCGTCTCAATGACGGACGCGCGATACCGGCCTTCATGTCGCAGGCCCTCAAAGGAGAAACCGTGACGGTCTTCGGCGACGGAAATCAGACACGCAGTGTCTGCTATGTTTCTGATCTCATCGAAGGAATCTTTCGGCTCTCTCAGTCAGATTACGTTGATCCTGTAAATCTCGGCAATCCGGATGAGATTTCTATGCTGGATCTGGCGAAGGAGATCATCACACTGGCCGCCAGCAAAAGCAGTATTGTGTTCAAGGATCTGCCTGTGGATGATCCGAAGATCCGACAGCCGGATATCGGTGTGGCGAGGAGCGTCTTGGGTTGGACGCCGTCGGTTCCGCGGAAAGAGGGTTTGCGTCGTACGATGCAGTATTTTTCAGCAATGCTTGGATTGACGAAATAGGTGATGAAGTCCCAGATCTCTCCTCTCAGGTTGGTTCCCTCTCTCCACCAAGAGCTAAACGTCAAAACGGTAGATGTGCTCGGCCTTTCGGTTGCCGCGCTGCGTCGCACCGAACTCACGCAGTTATTGGATCGGACGCTTCAACACGATACCAGGGGATGGATGAGCTATGTCAATATCCGCGCAGTGAATCTCGCCAACGAGATTCCCTGGTTCAAGGTGTTCTTGAATGAATCGATCGTTGCATATTGCGATGGGATGGGTGTCCGGCTGGGTGCGATGTTCCTCCGGGAACGAATCCCTGAGAGGATCGTTATGACCGACTGGCTTCTGGATGTCTGCGAACTTGCCCAGCGCACCGGTCGCATCATCTACTTCCTCGGATCGACGAAGTCGATCGTATCGAAAACGGTGCTTGTACTTCGCAATCTGTTTCCGAATCTCGCCGTGGGCGGTTATCACAACGGATATGTTGATTCCTCTGAGATCTCAAGAGTAATCAGTGACATCAATTCCAGCGGAGCAGAAATCCTTGTGGTCGGCATGGGGATGCCTCTCCAGGAACGGTGGATTCTCGATCATTGGGGGGATCTCAACGTGAAGATCGCCCTGAATGCGGGATCGTGTTTCGACTACATCGCGGGGGCGAAGAAGCGATGTCCACGCTTCGTCGGTAACCTTGGTCTGGAGTGGCTGTACCGCTTTATCCAGGAGCCGCTGAGACTCTGGCGACGGTATCTGATTGGGAATCCGAAGTTTGTTCTGCTTTGTCTGAGGGAAGCGTTTCGCAGGTCCTCACAACGAATTGGCTAGGTCACAATGGGACGCTACATACTGGGGGCCGGCGCCACGGGCTTGGCTGCGGGGTCGATCCTCGGGTGGAAGATCTTTGAGGCAGAGGAGGGTCCCGGAGGTATCTGTTCTTCCTATTATCTCACGACCGGTTTGACCTCGCGTCGCCCAACGCGTGCGCCGGACGAAGAGGATTACCGATTCGAACTCGGCGGCGGTCACTGGATGTTCGGTGAAGAGGCCGATGCGCTCCGCGTGATCAGCCAACACTCTGACCTCAGGCTCTATGAAAGAAAATCGTCGGTATATCTTCCCGCCCGCGATCTCTTTGTTCCCTACCCGATTCAGAATCACCTTTCATATCTGCCGCCCCAATTGGCTGATCGAGCCCTTGATCAGTTGCTGGCCGGGTCAGAAGGTCCTCAGACATCGATGTCTGATTGGCTCCGTCGGACATTTGGTTCGGTTTTGTGCGATCTCTTCTTTGCCCCCTTTCATCGCTCTTACACCGCCGGTCTCTGGGAGGATATCAGCCCGCAAGACTTTCACAAATCTCCGTATGATCGCGCAATGATAGAGAAGGGGAGACATGGAAAGATTGATTCCGCTGGCTACAACGTGAGGTTTTCGTACCCTGTCGGTGGTTTGGGGAGTCTCTTTCGGTCGGTGGCCCAAGATTGCGATGTCTCTTACATGAAGAGAGTGACAGCGATTGATCCGGTGAAGCGGATATTGAAGTTTGCTGACGGTACAGATGTTCGATACGAGCTTCTGATCTCGACGATACCACTCAACCGAACCGTCGAGATGGCTGGATTGAACATCCCCGAACGACCCGATCCCTATACGTCGGTGGTGGTCGTAAACATCGGAGGCACGCGCGGGAAGAAGTGTCCCGACGATCATTGGTTGTACGTTCCCGAGAGCAGGTCGGGATTCTTTCGGATTGGATTCTACAGCAACGTGGAGCGTTCCTTTCTCCCGGCATCTCGCAGGAGCGATGCACGATGCATCAGCATGTACGTGGAATGGGCTCTCCGCGGCGGAGAGAAGCCTTCCCCTCGCGAGGTTGCGCGATTTTGCACGAATGTCGTGGGTGAGCTGCGGGAATGGAATTTCCTCGATGAAGTTGATATCGTCGATCCGACATGGATTGATGTGGCCTACACGTGGTCGCATTGCGGCTCCACATGGCGCGAACGTGCGATATCCGCGCTGCGTGACATCGACATCCATCAGGCAGGGAGGTACGGTCGGTGGCAGTTTCAAGGAATCGTGGATTCGTTCAGCGAGGGCCTGAACCTTGGACAGATGTTTGGCCATGACAAGGCTGCTCCGTATCGACTGTCTCCCTCAGGGTTGGAGTGATGATAGATCTTCGCTGGTTGCCATCCCACTTCTTCCGAAATCTCGTATCCCTCCACGGAGCGCAGGCGGTCGGCTATCTTCTACCCCTTGTGACAATCCCGTACATCGTGCGCATCATTGGTCCTGAGAACTATGGATCGATTGCCATCGCGACCGCCATTGTGCAGTATTTCGTGATTCTCTCCGAGTACGGATACAATTTCACGGGCCCCCGGGATGTTGCGTGCAGCCGAGACGACCGACCGAAGTTGAATCGCTACGTCAACGCGCTATTCTGGACTCGAGCTTCTCTCGCCCTGGTCTCCATTCTCAGTGGCGGTGTCCTTCTGACAGTTCTGCCCCTCTCTCCGGATTTTGTAATCCTTGTCTGTCTCGCATCGGGAATCCTCTTGGGGAAGGTTCTATTGCTTCATCCCGTCTTCTACGGACTTGAACTTGCCAGAAATCTCGTTGGTTTCACAACTGCTGGAGGCCTTGTCGGCTTGTTCTTGATACTTGCGTTGATTCAACAGCCGGGCGACTACGTATTGATCCCCCTGATCTACTCGGCAGTCTCGGTCGTCATCGGGTGTGTATCGCTCGTCTGGATGCTTGCCAAGGAAGGCCTCCGCATCCGGAAGCCAGATGTGAACGACGTGAAAACCGAGCTTCAGTCGGGATTTCGCGTCTTTGTTTCGACTCAGATGATAGGTATTTATGTCGTCGGCAATACTCTCATTCTTGGGATGTTCGCGTCGTCGACGATCGTCGGTTGGTATGCCGCGGGGGAAAAATTGGTGAGGATGGCCCAAGGGTTGTTTCTTCCTTTGCAGAATCTTATCATGCCCACGATCTCAAGGGACGCCACGACCAACAGGCACAGTGCTCTGAACAAGCTCAATCGGGCAGCGGTTATGGTTGCCCCGTTTGGGCTGGCAGTATCCCTCCTGATCGTTTTGCTATCACGGCCCATCGCACAGATTCTCTTCGGTGCCGAATTCTCCGGTACCATCGAAGTGCTGCGCATTCTTGGGGCAATCCCTTTGATCATGAGCATGACTTTCCTCTATTCTGACACGTTTCTCATAGGATTCGGATATCAGAAATATTGGTCGACGATGATCATGGTCGCAGGATTGTCCAGCATCTTCATCACGTTGGTTCTTGTGGGGATCCTGGACATGCGACACATTGGCTCAAGCCTTGCTCTCTTGATGACAGAACTCCTGGTCTTGTCTGGTGCACTGTGGAAGTATCGTGAGGAGGCAAAGAGTGTCATCGGAATCTCACAGACACAAACTTGAACCAGAAATGCAGACGAACACGGTGGAGGGTCAACACAAACATCCGCCTGTTGTAGTCATCATTCCAAATTGGAATGGGAGGCATTTTATCGTCGATTGTCTCAGATCGATCTCCGAACTTCACTATCCAAGGGAGCGTTTGCAGATCGTCGTCGTCGACAACGGTTCACTCGACGGATCTCAGGAAGCAATCCGAAGTCAATTCGATCAGATGAGAGCGGCGGGTTTTGGCAGTCTTCAACTCATCGAGAATGAATCAAACGCCGGGGCGCCCGCAGCGTACAATCAAGCCATACAACTTGCCGATCCTGCCTGCGAATACATCTGGAAGTTGGACAACGACGTGACGCTCGATCCAGAGTCCCTTCAAGGACTCATCGGGGTGCATCGATCCCTGATTCACGAGAACGTCGGCGGTGTGGGGGGAAGAATTCGCAACGTTCGAGCGGGTGGGGATGATCCCATCGGGGCGCGATTGATGCCGTGCCCGCGGCGGTGGACGAAGATCGTCGAATATGTTTATGCTGACACGACCGAGCAACGGTCCGACTTTTTGGAAGAGCTGGATATGGTCTCCGGATCGTGCTGTCTGTTTTCCAGACGCGCCTTTCGGGATCACGGCGAGTTTGATGATCGATTCTTTCTCTACTATGATGACACGGAATTGTGTCTTCGTTTTCGGAAGAACGGCTGGCGTTTCTTTGTGACGCACCGTGCGCAGGTGTACCACCATGGATTATCAAGCACCGCGTCGATACCAGGATGCCGACTCTACTACTGGTTGCGCAATCATCTCCTGCTGGGAAAATGCTTCTTCGAGGGAGTGGAGCGTCTGTTGTTCTACGCGGTTCACGTGACGAATATTCCATGGAAGCTGTTCAGAATTGGTCACCGGTATGCTGCCGGCAGGTACATACTGGTGGCGGTCACAATGGCGCGAGCATATCGTGACTTCATCCTTGGTCGATACGGACCATGTCCGGACAATATCAGCGACTTTGGATAGAAGGACACAACATCGATCTGTCACGGAGCCACGGATTGTTCACCGCGTTCAATGAGAATTCTACTTGTCACAGACAAATGTCCCATCCCGGGATTCCCAGATTGGAATGACTGGTGTGTGGACCATCTTTCAGTGGTGGGCCGCTCGCATTCCATCGATGTCGTCGCAATAGTGGCGGTTCTTCCCCGCCTCCGCAATCTGATTCGCCTCCGGCGATTTCTGAGTTGGATCAGAGCATTGCGATTGCTGCCGCGTGACCTGGAGTGTTCGACAAACGTGCACATCCGGTTTCTGAGGGTGTTGAATTTCCCATCAACGCTCTCGTGGTCGCTTCTTCCACGGTTTCTTTCATGGCAGTGCCGACTTCATCAGGAAATCCTTCCCACTCACAAGCGATATGATCTTTGTTTGATTCACGGTGCGTATCCTGCGGGTTTGTGCGGTGTTGATCTTGGGGCTCGATTGGGTATTCCCACGGTCATGGTTAGTCATGACGGTTTGGATATCTATGACAAGTATTTCCGAGCGTCGGCAAAGAATACTCAGATCCGTATCATGCAGAGGGCAGGATCAATTGTGGCACTGTCAAATGAGCACGCGGACGAGCTTCGAAGTTATTTCCCCAGGATACGAATCTGGACCATTCCTCACGTTATCAAGAATGATGCTGCGATAAGCCCGGGCCCTGCGGAGAATACTCTCCGGATCATCACCGCATGTCGGTTGGATGCAAAGGAAAAAGACGTTTCAGCGCTCTTGGAAGCCGTGAAGCACCTCTCAGGGACGTGTCGTGTGAGACTCACGATTGCAGGAGATGGATTTGAACTTCCGTCACTCAGACGCACAGCACGCCGACTCGGAGTTGAGCCAC